>JGI20159J14440_10002048_pt1 | contig 13997 bp, 7 predicted proteins | sample COG_09_FD_14440 | JGI IMG/M metagenome (IMG submission 14440) | reverse complement strand
AGCATTGAATGATGTAACGTAACCTAATACAACCTGTTGATCATCGTTGTTGTATCCAATAATTTTTGGGGAAACATTATTATAGGTAGGAAGTCCACTTGGGTCCTCTATCCACGCAAAATCTTCAGTATCTTTAAGAGCTGAAGACATGCTGATTTTATTGCTTGAAAAATTCCATTCATCATATGAGCTGGAACTAGTCAAATTAGACCCAGTAATTTCGATTAATTGACCACTTCCCATCATGCCTTTACCAAACCCTAGAAATTCATAACCATTATGTTCGAAATATCCCGCACCATCCCAGGCCCCAGAGTTTGCTAAATTATACATAACGACAGCACCGTTACCAGTATTTTTATCGATATATACAAGATCTGGACCACCGTTTCTTGCTACAGCCCATAAATTTCCTTTAGTGTCCATCATGGCTGCAGTAACTTTGGTAGAACCCCAGACAGAGCTTTGGAAATTTGTATAGTAGTTATTACTTGATGAGTAAGTGTACTGAGAGCCATTGTGGCGAAATTGTTGAATAGTCAAACGATTATCATTGTCACTTGCAGTGATTCTATACCCAATTGGTCTTCCATTATTATCAAAACAGGCAAATTGTGATGAAGCATAAGCAGGTTNTGGGTCTACTGTCTCAATAAATGTATAGGAAATGGATACAAGCATTAAAAAAGATAGTGTTACAGACAGTAATTTTTTTAATGTGTACACGCTAAATATTCCCCTAAAGAACTTAGGAACGAAGAAAATTGAACCAATAATTTGATATATCATAATTTTATTTAATTACTTTTAGTTTAGATTAGAATCTGTTCTAATACAATAATTTATTGTATATATTCAATAAATTACGGCTGCATTGTATATATTTGAGTTCTAGCTTATATGACTTGATAGCTGCTTTTTAAAAAGGTTTTTAATGCTTTTTAGGAACCATTCATCGTCATATTTTGAGAAAAGTTCAGAGTTTTCATCAAAACGCATCCAAATATAGAGCAATCCATTGAAACTGATCCAGGTATCCTCAGTTAATGCTTTGTATTTAGGAACACCATGTTCTCGACAATAACCTTTTATCATTTCCCCAAGTAGCAATTTGGGTTCACCAAAAATGAAGCCCTCTAAACTAGCCATCTCTCTGTAGTGGAATAGTGTTAATCTTGCTGCCTCACCTATTTCAACAACACTTTTTGCGATAGCTAGTAGATAGTAGTTAACTTTGTATTCTAAGCTTTTAGATTGAACAGTCACATCCCTTAATGATTCTTCAACATTTTGCAATGTAAGTTTAAAAATTCCGTGATAAACATCAACAAACCCATTTGGAAAATGGTTATAACCTGAAGACACAGCAACTTCAGCTTGTTTACATACATCAGTGACATTAAGCGTATTTACATCAACAGAATTTTTATTCAACAGTTTTATAGCCGCATCAATTAGTTTGTCATGCACAATTAAATATTTAGTTTGTGCTGATAACACTCTGCCGTCTAAGATTATCTCTTCACTCACATTTTCTATTATAAAATGATTTAATTAACTTGTTCTTTTTTTTCCAAGGATCCTGTCACAATTAATCGGAGCTTATCTGAAAACTTTGGATGACATGTAGTTAGAGTAATTCTCTCATCTCCCCTATTGTAAAGATAACGCTCACCTTCATCTGGATCTACAATAAGAATCTCATCAATAATATATTTATACTTGTCAGCACCAACCGTAAGCATAATTTCATCTCCAGTTTGTAATTTATCTAAATCTGAAAAAGGTGCTCCATAAGTAGTTCTATGGCCAGCTATTCCCACGTTTCCACGATTTCCAGGTGTAGAGGTTTTTGTATAGTAACCAGGACCGTAAGTCAATGCTTCTGTACTGGTTCCTGTTACTACATACTGCTCAAGATTTATTTGTGGAATCTCTAACATGCCAAAAACATCTGGTATATTCTCAGTTGCGTCTTCACTAAATATATTATTGAAGAGTTCATTTAGACCGCTATTAGAGAGTTCCGTAGAATCATCACCTAACACTGGAGATTCATATGTTCCTGGTTCTGTATTTACTTTTTGTGAAAGGATATTCTCTGATTCTCGCAACTCCTCTGAATTCTCATCATTCATCATAAAAAGATTACGTAACTGTTGTTGTGTCTCAACTTGAGTTNCGTCAGAGAAATATACTTGTTGGATTAAAGATCCTGCTGTAAATAATCCAAGAGAGATAAGTGCTGTTCCCATAGCGAAAGTCAACCCACGGTTGACTGATAATCTCATTATTTTTGGAGCTTCTAAATAATCATTTCTGCTCTCCATACCTACTGCAGGAACTCCTATGAAGTTTATTGTGATTAATCCATTCGTCTGTTTATGAATATATGAAGCAAATTTAGACTTAAGTTGAGTGTTTGAGATATCGTAGGAGTTCAAAAAAGTATCTCTTAATGTGTCATAACCCTCTATAAGTTTGCTATTAGTGATTTCGGTATTCTCTCGTTTTGTACCAAGTGCTCCAAAATTAAATCCATATGGCTCCAATCTCTTAAATTCGATGATTATTTGTACTTCTTCATTAAAAGTACTTTCTAATTGGTGTTTTAACTCTATTGCATTGGTATAAACGCTATCAAGGCTATTTAATTTATTACTGTAGGTGTTTTTCTTTTTAGCATCAAAAAGTATGACACCACTTACCGAGAGCACTACCCATATAAGGGTTAGTAGTTCATTGGTGAACTCTTGACCTATCAAACTTTGTTAGCCTCTTCTTCTACGAGGTAACCAGTTTATGAGGACAATACCTGCTGAAGAAAATATTACAAAAAAGAATACGTACAGTTCTAGAAAAATACCTGTTGCAGCAATGGGGAGTTCATCTTCCGTATAAACATACTGAACAACATAATTACCATCAGTTAAGTACACATCTTCATCGTAATCATCCCATTCGAAGAAGTCATTTCCATCATCCTCCGTTAAAGGCGTATCACAACTTCCATCAAATCCTGTATCACATACCTGTTGTGACTCCTCCGATTCTGGAGTTGTTATTGGTGGACTGGTTGTTGTGGTTGTTGAATCACTTGTGTCTTCATAACAATCTGTTAATTTCTTGAAAACACCTACTGAAGTTCCTCCCCCAGCCCCATCAGAAACAAAGAATTTAATCCTATAATATGAGCCCTCTGGAACAGAAGCTACAGTAGTGATAAATTTACTTTCACCTGATGCAACTTGATAATTCGTGTTTACAACGGTTACATTTTCAATCTTCATTAAAGTTGTAATACTTAACGAGACATTTGAGTTGGTGTTATCAACAGTCAACCCATATGAGGCTGTTCCATCATCATTACAAACTCTCACATTTGTGATAATAGGTTTAAATATAGGCTCAACAACTGGAATTGTTGTTGTGGTGGTGGTCGTTGTAACTGGTGGATCAGGTTTACATGGATCATATGACTCATATTCAGGAGTAAGCACGTCCGTACTAAAATATGTTCCATCAGCACCCTCTTCAGCTGTAATTTTATACATCCATTGAATTGAAGAACCATACGGTACACTTATATTTCCAATAGCTACCGCCTCACCTGGAGCAACGACTGTGGTTCCTAAAGGTGTAAATGGCCCTGTCATATCTGTCCTGTAGAGAACGTCAAAAAATGCAGCTGATTGAACATCAGATGGTACTGAAGCACTGAAGTTTGCTTTTGCCTCAGGATATCCACAGCCAGTCGTAACTGAAGTTGCAAAGGCATTACCAGTTGTATAACAAGACACTTCATCACTTGATGCGGTGGCGATATAATCTTCTGTAAACGTATTGCTTGTATCTGAAATTTGATATCTCCAAGTAATGGAACTACCTGTTGGTACACTTGCCGAGAATGTTGCAGATGCTCCAGCAGCTATTTCGTCATTTGTTGCTGCTTCACCCCATGCATTTTCGTCAAAACGGTACTCCACTTTAAAAAATCCTGAAATATTTGATAGAGAGTTATCTATTGTCAGCGTTGATGCTTTTGAACTACCGCTACATGCCCCTAATGCAACTGATGCTGTTGGCTCAAGTAATGGACAGTCTGCTGCGATTGATAATGCAGTGGAGTTTGGACCTGTTGTTACATAGGTATTAGTAAAAGAACCACTTGGCAACCTTTCTTCATATCTCCAGTAAATTGTTGAACCTCCAGGCACGACAACTCCATCTAGTGTTTTCGCTGTATTGTCTTGAATCTCTAAGTCTGTTACGTCAGCTCCAGAAAATGTAGCGGCTGTCCATGTAGAGTTATCAAATGAATAATAAGCTTGTATGAATCCAGAAATATTTGATGAGTCTAGATTTTGAATAGTAATAAATGATGTAAATACACCATCTTGGCAAGACGCAGTTGGTGTTAGTGTTGCTGTAACTACAAGTACAGGACAATTGACAGCTGCACTTTCATCTAATGTTGTATACGACCCTGTTGAGAAGTCCCTTGGTGTAATAGATGATTTATACCGCCAAGTAATAGTCGAGCCATGTGGAACATCGACCGTTAAGGTCTCCGTTGCATCAGCTGCAACTTGTGTATTAGTGTCTTTTTCGATCCAATCACCATCATTGATTTTGTATTCAACGAAGAAGTACGCGTTTCTTGTTGCTGCTGCGTTTTGCATTGTAAACGTTGAAGTTGCTGGACCATCATTAGTCCCACTTACAGTCTGCAAACACGAGCCAATTGCACTGGAAGCAGTTGGATTGATGTATGGACACTCTACTGCCTCACCATCATTTGCTGAAATTACAGGTGCATCAGCTATAGCAGCAAAGCTACCACCATCATATTTAGCTTGATATCTCCAATCTATTGTGCTTCCATCTGGTACTGCTTGGGTAAATGTTGCCGTTGCGTTCACTAAATCTCTACCGGACCCAGATCCAAATGCGGCACTTTCTGCAGTGTGGTCGGTCCAACTTCCATCATCTATTCGATACTGTACGTAATATTTAAGTGGTGTTGTAGAAATATTGTCTTCGTTTTCAAAATTATCAGTGTATGTATTTACATCTATAGAAAGAGTTGAGTCAACAGAAGCACCTGAACATGTACCTAAAGTAGTAGAGGCTAGTGACGCTGCTGTATTACAGCCATCTCCAGGAGTAGGAGGACTTGAAACTGTTGTATAATCTGAATCAGAAACTGGGTCAACACCATTAGCTGGAATTGCTAAAGAAGAGTTGAGTGCATAATATCTCCATGCAATTGTGTCACCAACTATAAGATCTTCCAACGTATATGTTTGAGATGAATCAATATCTACTGATTGATTTTCTACAGCAGTGACCCAGCCAGCAGAATTTTTGTTGTATTGAACTCGGTAGTAAGCAACTGTATCTGCCCCACTGCCGTTATTCATCGTAAAGACTTGAGGCAAAAATCCAAATGTTGTTCCACTACATGTACCATTTACAACTGAGACAGTCGTATCAATAGTTACACTAGGACAGCTGACTGTGTATACAGCTGCATCGCCTGTATAAGAAACATCAGTAAAACTTGACGGTGTTGTTGTATATGCTTCATTTTGAACAGCATATTGGAAATCTACTGTATCCCCATCTGTCAAAGTTAGGGAATATGTCTCAGTTCCACCTGCTGTCACTTCTTTTGAGTCCCATCCATCCACAGTAGTAAAATCTCCCCCGTTAATGCTTACTTGTAGATGGAAGTGTGCAGATATTTCAGCACTTGATCCATCATTTTTAGCATCAAAAGTGAAAACTTGTTGATTAGATCCAGTAGCTCCGCAAGCTCCTATTGTAGTTGTAACACTTGTGTCAATTTCATGTGGACAATTTGCTACATCGGTAAATGTTGTATTAGTCCAATCTTTAGCTGCCGCATCAGCAGAATCAGTACCTATTTTATATCTAAATTGTTGTCTATTTCCATCTGAAATTCTGCCAGAACCTAGGGCTTTTTGTGCTCCTGCGGCTAATGTTCCTGATTGAGCTACTCCCCAAGTACTTCCACCATCCACACTTGACTCTTTATAATAGAAAATAGAAGAGCTCTCGTTATTTGTTATAGTGAGAGTTGAAAAGGACGTTCCTACTCCGTACGCACCGTAAGTTGTGGTACAACCTAACCCAGTTCTTCCTATTTCTATGTTTAATTCACAACTAACCGTATCACTTGCAGTAAGATTTTGTGGGGTTAATCCTCCAAATTCTCCATCCATATCTGAAGCAGTAATTCTCCATGATATGCTTTCACCATTGCTCACTGCTTGAGAGATTGAGGTATTGGTTGCGCCTGTACCAACAGACAAATTCGCAGAAGCTGTGGTGTAGCTTGAGCCACCATTTAAAGAGTACTCAACTTTATAATAGGCTGTTGCGTCTGACTCATTAGTAATTGATAATGTAGAAGTCCTTGTCGCATTAGGTGCTGAACTTGAACACGTTCCTAATGTTTGTGAATAACTACTATCAGGCGAAATCGGTGTAGTAACACACTCGGAAGCATCAACAGTAATTGTCTCGCTAAGTGTTCTAACTTCACTTGTATCCGATTGGTTAGTTGCAGAAAGAGTTACTGTTACTAGTCCATTGCTTGAGCCAGTTGATACTATAGTTGCAGTTCCTCCTGGTTCAAGCGTCGTATCAATAGCTTGATACGGAGGTGAAATTGATCCTAAAAATTTAACACTAGGTGTTATTTTCCCACTAGCTTCTAGGTTTGATAATGTAATAGTAACTTTCTTTCCTTCACCTGTACATGAACCTGCAGCTACCACGCTAAGAGAAGGTTCAAAGTATTGTCTTGGAGTACCTGTATGACAAGCAGATCCATCATTCTTGGAGGTTTTTTGCATATTTCCTAATGAAGTTCCAAACGAAAAAGAACTGCCATTGTATGAGATTTTTCTAACCTCACCATTCCCATTGTAAACTGCGTATACTTCTTCTCCACCGAAAGCAAAAGTCGCACCTACGTTACTTCTACTTGACCAACTCCCTCTACTTAAGTAGTGATCTTTAACCTTAATATTAATAGCAGTACCGTATGCCTGTGTTATATAGCCAAGTACTACCCTTTGAGTAGAAACGTCATAACCAACAAAACTTGGATCTATACCTTCATGTTTTGGCCAAGCAGAACCATCTCTAAGCCAAGCAATATCATCAACTGTGGCCAATCTTGCCCGCGTACCATTGGTGTCAACATTAAAATACGCTATAGGCGCGCTTGGTCCTTGATAATTATAGGAACGTGTAAGCCTCCAACCTTTTGCACCATTAAAGAACCCTTTAGCTGACACAATGAATTTTTGATTATTGTGCTCAAAATACGTGGCTGCATCGTATATTCCTTTAACCGATATGCTTCCTCCTACTTGACTACCTCTGTTACTATTTGATGGTAAATAATAGAGCTGCAATTGATCCCTATTAGTTTTAGCTAGAGCAAACATATGACCTTGATCATCCATTGCCGATCCCTTAATATCCTTAAAATTACCAACTGCAGTTGACCCCAACTTAGTGTAACTTTTTACAGGATCAGTTTTTGAAGTCTCTACGTTGTATCTATAAATATTTAGAGCACTACTACTTTGTTGAGTTTGATAACCATACAGATCTCCGCTTGAAGATTTACAAGCAAAGGCTAGAGATGAGTTAGCAAATGCAGGTTGACTGTTAACTACCTCGATTGTTGTAAATGCAAGAGAGAATACCATTAAAAAAGAAAGTGAAAAATTTAATACTTTTTTCAAGTTTTTGCCCTATTTTGTTGCCCTTGTTTGCTAAATCCTAAATAAATTAGTCTTTATATGTAATTATTTTACATGGAAATCCTTCCAAATAGTGTATTTCGGAATAATTTCTAAGAGAAAATTTTCTTACTTAAAGTATTATTTTTTAAATAAAGTAAGAAGAGATTACATCCACTACACCTTGAATTTCAGAAGAACACTCTTTATATTCTTCTTTTTCATCAATACTGATGTTCTTAGCTTCTACAAGTAAAGGAGAGATCACATTGCTAAATTTCTCGGGTGAAGCAGTAGCAATAGCAACAGTTGGGAGATTTGAAGTATGCTCTAACGCCATATTTATAGAAGTTACAGAATGTGGGTCAAAAATAACTCCGAATCTAGCAAATAGATCAGTGATGTTATGCTCGATATCACTATCAAGGTAGGTTTTTGACTTAAATATGCTCTCTACCTTAGCCATAGCATCTATGTTTAATGTAGATGAGTTAGAAGCACTGAGATTATCATAAAAACTACCTGTCTCTCCTTGTAAATCAAAAATAAGTCGCTCTAAACTTGAGGGAATCTGAATATCCATACTTGGTGATAGACTTGGCTTTGTCTCATTTGGTTCTAGCACCCCACTTTCGATAAATCTTCTTAGTACATCATTAACATTTGTAGTACAGAGAATCTCACTTATTGGTAAGCCATGCGCTCTGCCGTACCAAGCAGAGTAGGCATTGCCAAAATTTCCTGAAGGTATTGCTACATTTATTGGTGAGCTAAATTGTTTTGTCAGCCAGACGTAATAAGAGATCTGACCCATGACTCGAAGCCAGTTAATAGAGTTAAGAGAGATGATTCTTCGCTGAAATGGATTCGTTGCTAATAACTCTTTTGCTATTCTCTGACAGTCGTCATAAGAGCCCTCCACGGCAATATTGAGTACATTGGGTTGAATAACTGTAGTCATTTGTTTTCTCTGATATGCACTAATTTTATTTTTGGGATGTAGAACAACAATATCAATATTATCTGAATCTTTTACGGCTTGGATCGCTGCACTACCCGTATCTCCACTAGTTGCAACAATGACTAGTCCACGTTCGCCCAACTCCTCTAAACGTTTATTGGCAATGGCGCCAAGTGGTTGTAAAGCATAATCTTTAAATGATTTTGTCGGCCCATGAAAGAGCTCCATAACGACTGTAGATTCATTTAACTCTCGAAGTCTTGGCTCAGGTGATTCCATAAAGCCAGAATAGAGAGACAGATCATCCACATATTTTGCTGCAGCACTATCTAATGCAATAAAAATTGTTTTAACAAAATCCTCATAGGAGAGGTCTTCTTGTGTAAGGTGTGAAAGATTTTCTAGGGTGAGTGAATCTGGAAGGTAAAGGCCATTGTCTTTTGCAACACCAGATAAAATTACTTCATCAAATGCTAACGACTCTGTACTGCCTCTTGTTGAGTGATAATTTACCACTTAGCTGTAGACACGAAGTGTTGATGTGATTTTAGATACCGATGAAAGAGCAGTTAGCTGCATCAAGGAGGTTTCTAATGCTTTTTCAGGTGCTTCATGGGTAATAAGTACAAGCTCAGCTTTATCCCCACGACCCTCTTGAATCACTGATTCAATACTGACACTATTCTCTCCAAGTGTCCCTGCAATTTCTGCAAGCACTCCAGGTTCATCTGCAACAGATANTCTTAAAAACCAACTAGATAGTACTTCATCAAAATCCTTTTCTCCATGTTTATTTTCTCTGAGTGGATACCAGTTTGATTGCTTACTATTTATTTGATGACACGCACTAAGCACATCTCCAATGATTGCACTCGCAGTTGGTTCAGCACCAGCACCTGGTCCAGAGAATACAAGTTGATTAATGTTCTCTCCCTCAACAACTACTGCATTTAAAGCACCTCTAATAGAAGCTAGAGGATGTTTTGTATCAAGCAGTACTGGAGTCACTCTTGCGTTAAACCCCTCTTCATTTTCTACAACTGCTACGAGTTTGATAGTTTTACCTAGTCTCTTTGCCCATGAGAAATCCTCTTTTGTGATGTCTGATATACCCTTCGTAAATACTGCATCAGCTACAGGGGTTGCGCCAAAACAAATCATAGATAAAATAATGGCTTTATATTTTGCATCTATGCCTTCAACATCATTTGTTGGGTCTGGTTCTGCATACCCTAACTCTTGTGCTTCTTTAAGTGCATCTTCGTAACTACTTCCCTCTTCCATTGCAGTGAGTATGTAGTTGCTTGTTCCATTAATTATTCCAGAAACTCTCGTGAGCTCCTCTGTTCGTAAACTTTCAATAAGAGGTTTCAGAACTGGAATACCTGCTGCAACTGCTGCTTCAAAATATAGATTAGTTTTGTGTTCTTGTGCAAGCTCTATAAGCTCTTTCCCACAGTCAGCAATAATATCTTTGTTTGCCGTAATCACAGATTTTCCACTAGTGAGCACTGTTTTTATATATTCTTTTCCGGGATTTATACCACCAAGTACTTCAATCACAACATCAATCTCATCATCATTAATAATGTCATCAATATTGTCTGTAAGGAGTTTTTTATCTAGTGATCTATCTTTATTTAGATCTGCAACCAGAACTTTTTTAACGGTGATGTTGAGAAGTGAGTTGTCTACATTGAGTAGACGCACAATAACAGCAGAGCCTATATTTCCTGCACCAAGTACTGCTATATTGACGTTTGATTTACTCATAATTAGTAAGAATAGATGTTACAAACAATGAAACAAGAGTTTTGTTTAATTTATTCTATGTCGGATAAAGAACGCTTAATGGTTTGAATGTTTCTAAATAAATAAATGTTGTCATCTGAATCAAAAACAAAATCAATCACATAGCCGTATGATAAAATTATTGAATTTTGCTGAACACCTTGATTACTAAAAACGGAAATTAACCGTGTTCTATAATTTAAATTACCAATAGGTGTTACGTATTCATTTAAAAAATAAATATTGTCATTGCTGTCCAGACCCAAGTGCAAAACTTGTCTTCTATCCCATGCCGTGTACTCGGGTCTATAAAACCATTGACACGTTCCTGTGGAATCAAGTTTTACTAAAACGTAATAGTGACCTTTCGTACCTGCGTCAATACTTGTTCCGCAAATCTCTGTTTGGGTGTGGTAAACATGGTATGTTGCAAATACATCTCCATTGCTGTTAACAATAATGTCGCCTCTCCCGGTAGCAATTTCATTCCAATGCCATACGTAATTATCAGAAGAATCTAATTTAACTATCAAGACCTCGTCTGAAGTTGTAGAACAGGACAATGTTGTACTTTCAGAACCATCTACATTAGAAAATGTATTAGTAAGACCATTACTTTTACACCAACCGGTTAAATATTTGTTATCTTGAGAATCAACAAATACTCTATGGCCAGAAGTATGAGTGCCTGTTACGGTTTTCAGCCATTGCACATCTCCAGATGGATTTATTTTCATGTAAAAAGCCCTACTAACATTTACTGAAGAAAGTGTGAATGTTCCAAAAGTAATCGAAGAACTTGTATTAGTAGTTTGTTGTAGCATAGTTCCAGCAATATATATATTTCCAGAAGAATCTGTATCAACTCCACGCCCATAATCAATTCTTACACCGGAAGTAGTGGTAACAACCCAATCAGGGTCACCATTTTGATCAAGTTTGAGAATAAAGGTAGACCCACCCGGTGTGTAATGTGGAGGTCCTGTAGCAGTCTGTGTACCAGTCCCAAAATCTATAGACCCCTCAAAGTATCCCGTAACAATAGTATTGCCACTTTGGTCAACAGCCATGTCATATACAGTACTTTGTGAAGAACTGCCAAATGTTTTTAGCCACTCTAAGTCACCCAAATGATTTAATTTATATACAAATATGTCCTCCTCACCAATCGTTGTAAGTGTTTGCGAACCGAATGTCGTATCGGATTGAACATAAGTTCCAGCTGCGTATAGATTGTTACTTGAATCAATGTCAATTGCTGATTCATAAAGGTGTCGTGAAGAATAATTTTGTTCAAAAGTGTAATTAGTAGAAACAGGAATAGTTGTAGTTGTAGTTGTAGTTGTTGGTGTTGGAGGATTTGGATTTATAGTCAAAACATAGCCTGACTCTAAAGCATCTTGTTCATTTCTACAGGACATAACTGTATTTGCTTCTCCTGAAATTGTATAAAGAGTATAGGGTTGAAAACTTTCATCATCACAAGTCACAGGCACTGTAGTTGTAGTAGTCACAGGCACTGTAGTTGTAGTAGTTACAGGAACTGTAGTTGTAGTAGTTACAGGAACTGTAGTTGTGGTCACAGGAACTGTAGTTGTGGTCACAGGAACTGTAGTTGTGGTCACAGGAACTGTAGTTGTCGTTACAGGCACTGTAGTTGTAGTTACAGGAACTGTAGTTGTAGTTGTTACAGGAACTGTAGTTGTCGTTACAGGAACAGTAGTTGTCGTTGTTGAATCATCAGAATCGGTAAATAAAGGAGTTGAAGATATCTCTTGATCAATGAGTTCTGTGGGAGTTGTTGTTAGAACATCTATTTGTTCAACAGTATCGATTATCTCTACCTCAGCAACTGAATCATTTGCATTCGATATTGAAAAGCCAAAAATGGTGAAGGCAGTGAGTCCAAAGAGTAAACCTGTTGCAAAAGTTCTTCTCTTAAAAGCCTTTTTGATAAAATCTATGAGAGTAAGTACAGCTTTATTAAAAACAATTCCAATGCGCCTATTCTTTTTTAGATATTTTATAATTTTCGATACATCCTCCTCACTTAAAGAGGATTGATGAGCCTTGACATTGATACCTAGAATCTCAGCAACTTCGAGGACCTTTTTAGAGGTAATATTTAATTGATTTGCTAATTGGTATACTCTCACAATGTAATATTACTTGTAATATTTTCTAAGACAAAAGATTACTTAAAAAGAAGCCTCTAACGCTTCTTTGCAGTCAATGTACCAAGCACAGTATTCAATCATGTCAGTAAACCATTTATTATCATCTGATTCTAAGTAAGCTCTTTGAACATAATTTGTCCATTTCCCTCCATAGTAATGCACAAAAGCATCAGCGAAATTTTCTTCATTCCCAAATCTTTCATGTGCTAAGTCTCTAAATGAGCCACCATTATTAGTAAAACATTTATTTAGAATACTATATGAATAAGCGTGAGCAGCTTCGTGCAGTAGAATGTCTTGTAAATGTCCTGACTTAATACCACGATCAGAAATCCAAATTGACTTCTCCCATTCGTTACCATAACGACCATCAGCCCCATAACCTAGAGGATCAAAGACTCCATATACACACCTGTCATATAGTGCCTCCCCATATGGGTGGCAACCGTTAATCACTTGTACCTCATCCGATAATAGGTTTCGAAAAGGTTGCGGAAGCTGATATATAGCTAATTGTATTCTCCAGTTATCTACTTCATCTCCTTCAAAGCCTGGATAGTCATAGATGAGGTTTGAGACATTGTTAATAAAATCTTGACTACTTATATATGAACTTTGATGATTTTCAATTTCAAACAGTTCATCTCCATCTATAGTTTTACATTCTGAAAATAAACCATCTCTAAGCTTTTCTGCTGCTTCAGTAAACGTATAGGGTCCAAACTTATTACAATTCTCATCAAACAAAGTAAACGTTTGTTCTTCGGGGTCAAAAGTATCATTAAAGATGTTTACTTGTTGTTGAGAGTTTACATACTGAACTCTGATAACTTCTCTTTCGAAATAACCTATTAAGTCTATTTCTAAAACTTCGGAAACTAGAAAAATAAATAAAATAATGACTATGAAAACTAAAGCAAACTTTTTCATCTGTATTTACATTAGATTGGAAAAAATTCTTATTCAAATATATTGTTAAGAAATTTTCTCCTTTACTAATTTACTAACAAGAGAGCCATCTATGCCATCTCCCTTTGCCATCACGGCTCCGATAATTCTTCCCATCTGGGACATATCGACTTCACCAAGTTCTGACAAGACTTCGTCAACAAGTTTTGCTACATCCTCTTCGCTAAGTTGTTCTGGGAGCCATTCACTGAGAAAATCAATCTCAAGCTGTATTTGATTAGCCATATCTTGGCCTCTTTCGCCAAGAGACAGATACTCCTCTACAGCTTTTGTCATTTTCTTGACATATGAAGAGATAACACCAAGAGCCAGCTC
>JGI20159J14440_10002035_pt1 | contig 14068 bp, 8 predicted proteins | sample COG_09_FD_14440 | JGI IMG/M metagenome (IMG submission 14440) | reverse complement strand
ACAGCATTTTGTTGCATAGGAGGTAATGTTTGAAACCCAGCTACACCTGCTTTAACTTCTTTATCTATTAATTTATTAATTGCTGAATAATTTATTTCTTCAATAGAGCCTTCTACTAGTTTTTTTCCTATAATTTTTCCTGTAGCATCTTTTACATTAGCGGATATTCTTTTAAATTCCATGTCTTTAGATATACCAGGTAATAATTTTCCTTTATCATCTGTTATAAGCTTAGTAGATGAATTAATTATTTCTTCTTTTAGTTGCGGTATAGAATATAATAATTCGCCGCCAGATCCTAAGTAATCAACAGAATTAAAGCCTGTTACAGACCACTGGCTCTCTCCAACTTTTCCTTTAGCATCTAATGTTATAGAATTAGTTTTAGGATCATACGCAAGATTATAATCAGCATCTGATTGACCTGATATAAAACCCAAAAGACCTTGATTGTTTTTAATAGATTCATCATCTGATCCATTAATACCAAAAGTAGTATTTATATCTGTAACTTTCATTTCAGACCATGCAGAACCCTCCTCTTGTATTTGTTTTACAAATTCACCTGTACTTAATAAAAAATTATCTACATTAGAAATTGTTTTAAGCAATTCAGCTCTAGCCGCGGGGTCAGATTCTTGATATAAAGCTATTTTAGCATCTGCAGCTTCTTTTAATCGCTCGTCTATAATTGGGTTTAATCTTTCGTTAAAGGTAGTTTTAGGTATGTTAGCCTTAAAATTAGCCGCTCTAGAATTAGCTTCTAGCTCTAGTTCGGTTTTCATTTTTTGCATACGAGCCGTTTCTGCGTCTCTTTCTTTTCTAAGACGCTCTTGGTTTGATGCATACTTTTCAAGACCACCAGCAATGCTTTGTCCAAAAGATGCAAAGCCTTGTGCTATTATTTCTCCTGATCTATCAGTGATTATTTCCGGACTTCTATAACTCATTTTTTTTTAATTAAAAACCTGTAAATATTGGTGCTGTAATTGATGTATTTGATCTTTGTGTTACTGGACCACCACCGCTAACTGTAGAAACTTTTGCTAGTGGAGCTCTTGGAGATGGCGCAGCCGCCGCAGAACCTAAATAAGCACCAGCTATATTTCCAATGCCACTCATTGCTCCTGAAAAAGCAGAAGCTCTATTTTGATTTGCTTGAGCAATATCAGCTCTTGATTGAGATTGTTGCCCGGATAATCTATCCAATGTAGCCATATCCCTCTGCTCTTGAGCCCCAAACATAAATTGTTGTCCTGCAGCTTCAGACTGTTGTATTCTTTGAGCTTCACTCATTTGAACACCTTGAAGCCTTTGCTGTTCGGATATTTTCATTTGTTGCAATTGATTTTCCCCTTGAGCTCTTAATTTTTCGTTTTGCGACTCTTGTTGTTCAATACTTGCGGCTACCCCTCTTTTACTTTGTAAAGCGGCTTGGGCTAATGCGGTGGCACCACCTGCTCCAGAACCAGTGGCTCTAATGGTATCAAGTGTATTTGCTAAAGCAATATCAGCTTCTTCGATTTGTATTTGAGCAGCTTGTGTAGCAACACCTAAGTTTTCAAATGGATTACTCATAAGACCACTAAGATCCTGAGCCATACCGCTAATATCTGTTACTCCAGCATATGGATTAACTATTGGCTGTCTATTTTTTTCTAATGCAGTTATTTTAGCATTTAACCTGTTTTTTTCATAAGTTGCGGCTTTGGCTTGTTTTTTGGCTTTGCCACCCCCAATTAAACCTCCAATTAAATTTATACCTGCACCAATAGCCGCAACAGCTAATGGAGCTATGCCTAAAATTTGTTTAGGTATATCAGGATTGTTTATTATTAATTCTAATTCCATATGTTTTTATATTTTTAATACGAAGATACTACATAATTTGACCCAACGCTCCAAAGTTCTTTTGCTCCACCTACGTCAGTTAATGAATCGGTTGAAAAGGTAACGGTAGCAAAATATCCTTTAATGCCAGATACTTGTCCACCCCATATTATTTCACCATCTCTAGGTGCGCTAGCACTTACTAAATTAGCAAAATATTTATTTTCTTTTCTGTCAAATCCTAATCTATATGTAACACCATTATCTGTATATGTATTTATATAACTAGGCACTTGAGCAGTTATATCCTTATAACTTACATAACTTGTATTTACATAATCAAATCTTTGTGAGTCTGATATAAAACTATTTACTTGCCACCCATTATCTCCTTCATAATTAATTGTTTGGAAATTTTTAGAAACACCAGAGTTTTCATTAAATACAAAAGTTATATTAGAAGCATTGTATTCATTATAAAAAATTCCTCTATTGTTGTTATTTACATTTGAGTAATGCTGATATATAGAGCCGTCTTTAAAACTATAAAATTTATTCTTTAAACTAGCTAAACCTGAAGGTTTATATGTATAAAAACTTGTCCAACCTTTTACTAATTCATCAAAAGTAAGCGTAGCATATTCAGATGTACTATCTGCGTTTTCTTGCCAAGCAGGTGTTTTTTGTAATGATATAGTATAATTTTTATTATGAATATCATAACCGCCTATTATTCTTCCGGACTCCCCTATTTCGCTTAAATTATCTCTAAAGTAATCTAGCATTCCATATCCAGATATTTCTGTAATGCCGTCCATGGACAATCTTAGAACAGCATTTCTATTTTTATCTGCAAAATACTTTTGATAACCATAAACTGCAAAACTTTCAGGGTTTTTGCTAATACCATAATTACCAGAATAAGGCACTATTTGACCTATAACTAATTGAGTAGAAGTAATAGCAGCATTACCTTCGGCTGAATATATTGCGTCTTTATCTATTAAAGCTCTACTTACTTTATTTTCTTGAAATACTATTAGATTAGTATCTTCAGCATAAAGCTTTTGTATTGAACCATTAGCTGGGTCAACCGCTTTAGTTATACTTTCGCCTACTGAGAATTGATTTGTATTGTTTACCCCAGTTCTTGAATTAAATATACCAGAATATATTAAAGCATTCGATCTATGCTGCTGATTTGGCTCGTCTTCAACTATGTAAGCTTTAACCCCTAAATCAACTTGAGTGTTATTATATCCTCCTCTAATTCTAGATTCCTCTATAACCCAGTTGTCATCATCAGCTAACGCATCTCCGGGGTAATCAAATGGCGCAACGTCTCCCCTATTATAAGGGTATCCTTTTGGCCATATTGGATTATTATTATCATCTCGAACCTGTTTTAGCCAAAACGAATTAAAATATGATACTTCTATTGATGCTGCCATAATTTATAATCACTTATTTTATACATATTTAACATTAATTAAGGGCAACTACAAGTTGAAAAACCTGTAATATCAATGGTTCCTTCTTCAGTAACATCTATATCGTAGTACTGCATACATTGGCCATATAAACTAACTTTATCTCCTTGCGTTAATGTTTCTGTAGTGTAGACTTTAGTAAGTTGACTAGAACTGGCGCAAGCTGGTTGTAATATGTAATAATTTATTTGTTCAGGACAATTTTGTTCGCCCGTATCTACTATACCAATATCACCAGGATTTGTTGTTTTTCCGGTAATTATAAAAGTATAATCAAGGCCAGGTGTATATACTCTTGCTCCTGGCACTGTTAAAGAATCATTAAATGATGATACTGTATTCAACGATGTAAATCCTGGAGCTGGAGCTAATGGATGCTGACACTTGCTCATTAGATAGTATTCTTCTTGAGCTATAATACCATATGTTAAATCTAATTCTAAGATGTCCTCTGTTTGAACATTTTGGAATGTATAAGTAACACTTATATAAGGATCTGAATCACTTAATGTTTCTTGATATACTATAGCACCATTAACTTTAAACAAGTAAGTTGCAGTTCCCTGAAGAGAACCATTAACATTATTAACAGTTGCTGTAACTTCATTACTTGATGGAATACCCGCGCTTATATTGCTTTGGCAAACTTGATCACATAAAGGATTACCTAAGAGTTGAGTTTGAGAAATATCATCCCACTCTAGTTCCCAAGATTCTAATATAGTTGCCTCTAATGTAAATCTTCTAATTGTAACTTGGGCTTCGCCAACTCTAACGCCTAGTACACAAGGGGTAGCTTGAACGCCGGCCGCATCAACTAAATTAACCGTTATTTGGTAATTACCTTGTTGAGCGGTGCCATTAGGATTTGTAATAACTCCATTAGAGTTTATTTCAAATAAATCTTGATCTTGTATTACGTCTCCATTAAAAGTTACACTTGATATACTCCAGACTAAACCTTGTGTTTTATTTGCTCCAGCGAATCCGTTTGTGCCTATCATCGTATAAACTATCCAAGGGTCAAATCTATTTTCACCTATTAATATTACAGATGTAGGACAATTAGTTATGCTTGGAACTATATTATCAACTGAACCATTAAACTTAATAGGTACAGTTGTTCCAGCGTCTATATCTTCGCAGTTAATTGTAAAAGTAAAATTTCTACTACCAACATCCAAAGAACTATTTGATCCATAGTAAAATAAATCATTTGTTGATATATCAAACTTATTAGAAGTCTCCAATGTTTGATTAATAGTAAACCTACTTTTTACATTAACCCCATTACCATCTATTACAGATGAGAAAGTAAAATTAACAGGAGTTATTATTTCATCTCCAGCGCCATCTTCAGCAAACGCCCCTGAAATAATCTTAGTGCCAGATACCATTCCTTCATCTTGTGAGTACACTCCGTTTAAGTTTAATGTAACTGGACCATTAAAGTTTTCTTCTATTGCTGTATTTAATTCAGATATTAATCCAACAGAGCTAGTTTCCCAAAATATATCTAATAAAGAGACTACTGGGTTTGTTTCATAAACCCCAAGCGTTAAATTAAAGTTGGAATTTTTTACACCTATAGCTTTAGATGTATTTATCCTACCTATTAACGGATTTGTTTCACTTTGATAAAATTCAGGATAAACCAAATTTGCCCCTTGTGAAACATTGTAATTAGTGTCAGCTACTGTAGATATAGAAACCACTGTATCTGAATTAGTGCCAGGATAATATTGATTGTTTAATGCTGCCGTTGGATTAACTCTCCCAAATAACTGAACACTACTTCTATATTGTCTTTGGTCTGGTCCAACTTCAGATAAATCTCTTGGTACTTTATTTATATTATCGTTTATTAATACTATATTAGCTATATCATTCTGGTCAACTGTACCTGTTGGATAACCATTTAATATACTTGGCAAGTAAACGTTGTAATAGTCTTGTTCTTGTTGTTTTATAACTATTTTGTAAGAATACCATCCTAAAGGATTTTCTTCGCTATATAATCCAGGATAGCCAGGAATATCTAAATTTTCTGGTATTACATCTTCAAACCTAACTCTTAAGGCCCATCCTGGCCAATCTAAGATAGTGCTAGGAGCCCCATTATAATAAGGAACATATATTGTTGATCCTCCATATTGTATGTTTTGAAGATCTGTATCACTAGTATCTTTTGATGATAATATAACAGAAGATTGTCTTCCAAATTTATCAGAAAGTATTATACCGGCTTGATAGTTTCTATTTTGTTTTATAGTATGATTAGGATATTCAGATTGGCTTTGTGGTACTAAAGAACTTAAGTCATATTCTTTATTAGAATAACCTAAACCATATTTTATTGTATTAGGCGGAGACATTTTATTATAAAAATTGCCATATACAATTCTATTGCTTATAACTTCTTGAGCTAAAGCTCTTACTGGTACCTGATCATATACTCTAGTGGTTTGATCTTGAGGCAAAGTCCTGTATGGCTTAGTAGATATATAAGGAAAATTGTAAACATTTTTGTTTACGTTTGAACTCATTTTGCTAATAACTGAGTTTATAGGTATAGATTCAATTACTTTTATTGTATTAGAATCAGACTCTTTGTATAAAATCTCTAGCTCAGTTACATGAAGATCACTTTCTATATTTTGACTTTCAAGTAATATATTTAAATCTATTTGTGTAACATTGTTTTCAACAAACTGCACTACAGTACTTCTATATGCTTCGTCTTGATCGTTATCTATAAAATAACCTTGTTGTTTAGGTATAAAACAAGATTGCGTAAACGGAGCCATTAATGAATACTCGCCATCATCAAACTTATATCTATAACTAAATCTTACAAATTTATCTTTAAGAAGATTTGGATCACCAGCCCAAGTTAATTCGTAATTAGGATTACTAGATCCATCCGGTAAAAACTCTTGAGAAGGATTTGTCATTGTAGACTCTAATGGCAAACCTTGAGCTATATTAGATAAATATATTGGGTGTAATGGAGCAGGTTTTGCTACAGAAATAGTTTCTTCTGAAATATAATAATTTGGTATTTGAGCCGCGTTTGATACATTTATTTTTCTTGGTTGATTTCTATTGTCAGTCCAAAATAATAAATCTTCTAGTATATTAACTCCTATTATAGGATTGTTTTTAGCAAAGTTTAAGAATCTGCCTTCTACAAGTTTAATAAAAGAATTATTGGCAACATTGTATCTACCTATTATGCAGTTAGAGCCAATAGGAGCAAAGTCAGATATTCCAGAAACAGATGTATCTAGGTAGTCTGTTAAAAATACATATATATTGTCACTATTATTATCAGCTAAAAATCCAATTACATCTAAATTTGGAATACCAAGATTAGTTTGTTCTATAATAGAATTACCCAATATGTTTTCTAAAGCGCCTACATCTGAACCTTCAGATCTACTTATTGAAACATTTTGAGCATTCCTATATTCTCCAGTTGGAACAAGCCTATCATCTAGGTCTTTGTTCATCTTAGATTTTATAAAAGTATTTTTAATTTCAGCCATTTAATTAGTGTTTAATCCACTTAGATTTACCTCGCATTACTTGAACTATCTCACTAAGCTTTATATTTGATAATCTTATTTTAGCATTTCTAAGTGCTGCAGATCTTTCTCTTTTAAATCTTTGTACTACATACTCCGGTTGATTTGCTCTTGTGGCTAATATACTATATACTAAATGCAAGTACATAGCTTCTTCTGCCATTTTTGGAACTTTTGTGTCCATATCATAAGCTAATCCGTCAGAAATATATTCTAATATAATAAGCTTGTTAACTAAGTCGCTTGAAAAAGATATTTTGCCTTCTCTTTCGTTTACAGTAAAAGTACCGTTAATATTAGCGTTTTGTGGGTCTAAGCCGTAAGCTCTGCCGTAAAAGTTACCGTTGTCCCAATATTGATTATTAGGATCAAGACCATTATTATAATCCTCTAAAGAAGCTATATTATTTATTAACTTAGTATTTGCAACTTCCCATCTTTCTTCTGTCTGAGAAGAACCCTGTAAGTTTTCTTCGTAGTTATCTTGAATAGGAACACCGTTGTCGTCTTGAAGCGGAGTCGCATAAGGGTTGCTGGTAAGCTGAGTTGGTAATATTTGATGCTTAACACCTAATTGATCTACCCAAGATAGTTTAACATAATTTACATAATCTTGAGGCAATACTACGCTTAAGCTAGGTGGTATAGATAGCTCTTGTGATTTAATACTTTTTAAAGTATCATAACTAAATTCTTGTAATCCACGTTTAGCATGAAATATAACATCCGTTCTTTTAACATCAGATATTAATTTACCAGCCCCAACGTAAGCTACTAAAAAGTTATTTATAATATCATTCAATGTTATATATGTGTATCCTCCGTAATTGTTTTCAACAGCATCGCCAAAAGCATTTTCGTTACCATAATTTCCGCCGCTGTTACTTTTAAGTTGTATCACTAAATAGCTGTTAGCTGGAAGCGCTGTGGCTAATGTAATAACATTATTTACAACAGTATAAGGTAAAGTGTATTCGCCAAAAGTGCCTGGTAAACCTATTGCACTTGTATATAGTACAAAGTTATTTAAGCCGTAATCTGAAGTATTAGGGCTATAAGCGCCAAAAACTAAATCTGTATTAAAAGTAGCAGTAAAAGATGTTTGGCTACTAGTTGTTGTAAAACTTTGAGATCCAGCATAATACTGGCTATTAGTTTCGGTTATTAAACCGTTATTTGGTTTTGCCATAATCTATTAGCTTTTTTTATTTACTTCTTCTGCTTGCGCTTGTTGTGCTGCAACCTGAATTATTTGTGGATCTTTAATAACAATGCCCATATACAACAGAACATTTGTTATTACGTTGGTCTGCTCTGTTGCGTCTAATTCAAACTGTGTTGATTTTGTAGCGTCATATATATAAGGTCCAGACACCCATGGGTCTTGATTAATACCTTTGTAACCCCAAACAACATTAGCTGGTTTTCTTACATAAGAAACCGTTATATCAGAAGCTGTAGTTATAGTTTTTGGATAAACATATATACGCGGCGGATTTGTAGTGGTTCCGTCTTCGTAAACGTATATAGGATAAGTTGTAGTTGGTTTTGTTAATGGAGAAAGATTTATATTAAGAAGTTCATTTCTTTGAACTCTTTGCAATTCTTTTTCATCTTTATATATAACTGTACCAATTCTATGCGTATTGCTTGGCGGCAAAAAATAACCTCCAGCATTATACGTGCAATCACCCATAGTTTTAAATATGGATATATTATTGTCAATGTTTTTTTGTCTGTCAGCATATTCACTGTCAGCTTGTGGCACGCGTAGTTGTTGATTAAGATCTTCAAAGTACTTTTCAAATATTTCTAATTGAACTTGCGTACCTATCTTATTAAACTCATCAGGTGTTACATAACCCCTTTGTTCTTTATTGAGTATTAACAGAACTGTTTTGTAAACTGTATCTACGTTTATTGCCATTTTATTTTTTATTATAATATAGGGGCGAAATTAATCACCCCATATATTAATATTACGTACTATTTAAATTTTTTCTCTATAGACTTGAAGATTTCTACGCCTTCATCAGTCTTAAAGAATGCTGCCATAGCTGAGTATGGATTTTCATCAAAAGGAACAGTCATTAGTTTAGCGTTGTTTGTACCCCACATAAACGTTCTTTGATCCTGTGATAGTTTTATAATACCAGCTTCAGAAGCTTTAATTGCAAAATTCCTTAATTGTACATTTTCATCATTAGCTAATTGAATAAACAATTCTGGATTTCTTCTTGCAAATAATAATAAATCTCTTCTAATTTCTTTAGAGCTCATTCCTGAAACAGCAGATCCAATTTCAACTCTTAAAATAGCTTCGGCTTGATCAACATCTATTTCTCTTGCGGCTACTAAAGCGTCAATTTGAATATCTAAGTCTTCTAATTCGTTATTAGCTGTTAAAACAGCATCAAATTCAGCATACTTAACATTCAAACCTGGGTGGTAAAGAGATAGTAATTTTTGTAAATTTTGTTTTTCTTTAGGTACAAATAAAGTACCATTTTTAAACATGATATGCCCTAATGTTGCCTCGCCTTTTTGTTCGTCTACAAAAGGAGAGTTTTGATTAGTTGCAAATCTAATTTCTTTTTGATCACCAGTTTCTTTGTTAAACCATAATAATGGGTATCTTGACGTATGTCTTGACGGCAAAGTAAACGTTAAAGGACTATGTGCCCCAGTTAAATAATACGTTCTATCTTTTATTTCCCATGCTGACTTAGCAGGTGCTTTTGGTGTTTCTTTTTTAGGTTGTTCAACAACCATAGTTTCTTCAAATACTTCTTCTGTAGAAGCGGTAGCTTTTTTAGCCATAATATAATAAGATTAAATAGTTTATAAAAGTAAAAATTACCCCCGTCAGTACAACGAGGGTAATAATTACAAGTTGTTGTTATGCAGATGCAGTAAACAATACGAAGTTGTTAGCTGCTTGAACTACAAGACATCTTTCAGATAGGAAGTGTACTTCCATAGCATCAAGATCAGAAGTGTAAGATCCACCTACAGAACCAGTAATCCAAGATTTCATTCTTCTGTCGTCAGCTTGAGAAGCTCTATAACGTACGTGTAAGAATGGTCTTCTGATGTTTGTTCCTAAGATTTGATCGTATACTGTAGAAGTTCCAGCAGGTACTAATACACCATCAATACCAGACCCTACTTGTCCAGCTCCGTTAGAAGCCCCACGAGTAGAAGCATCGTTTAAGTATTTCCAGTCAGTCTTATAGAAATCATAAGAACCTCTTCTGAATCCAGTGAAACCTAAGTTTAACGCCATTTCAGCAGAGTTTTCAAACAATCCATAAGCAGTACCTCCATTAGCTCCAGCAGATAAACCAGCAAGCATATCGTCAAAATCTAAAGAAGTTTGTCTGTTTAAGAATAGCATGTTTTCTTCAATTGCTCCTTGAGTATCTAAGTTTTTCAAGATGCTATCAAAGTCAGCTAATCCAGAAGCTGCAGTAAAGTTGTTTAATACGTTACCTCTTGATTGTACAGCTGCAAATAAACCTTCAGTACCTTTGATACCTTCAACAGAACCTAAAGTAGATCCTCCAGAAACTAGCTCTCCTTCAACTACAGACATTTCTAAGTAATCTTCAAAACGTAAACGAGTTTCAGACTCAGCTTTTAAATACCATAAGTATCCAGATGCACCATCTTCAGTAGCAACTTCAACCCATCCAATTTGAGCAGTATCAGATCCAGAGATAGAATATTTCTCTTTGATAATGATTGGAGAGTTAGAGAACTGAGTAAAAGAAGGTGTTACAGACTTAATATCAGCATCTGTAGTTCCTTTTTTGTATTCAGAACCGTATACGAAGATTTTAAGTGCTCCAGCAGTTGCAGATAAAGCAGCCATATCAGCAGCAGTATAAGGTTTTACTGTAATAGTAGCTAATGTAGCAGAAGTGTTAGCACTATCTGTTACAAAAACTTTTAAGTCTTGTCCTGTTGCAGGATCAATAACTACTAATGTTTGGTTTTTAGAAATAACGTTTTGTACAAAGTTAGGGCCAGCTGTAGCATTCAAAGCGAATGTTAAAGTTGTATCTGTTGCTTTTGTTACGCTATCATAAGCGATATGCAATCTGTTTTGCTCAGACCATACGATTTGATCAGAAGACATTGGCATTTCAGCACCAACCATTTTTAAGAAACCAGATAAAGTTCTATTTCCATAGCGCTCTACTTCTGCCTCATAAATCTCAGGTAAGTATTGTTGTGCGAAATCATTTCCAGATCCATCGGTAAAGTTTAAATAATTGTCATCAAGAAGTTGTTGCTTCTGAGACGGTTTAATTGACCCATAAACGGGTGCGACTACTGCCATAATAAATTTTTTTAATTGTTAAATTTTTTTGTTTTAATTTTAAGTTTTGAAGAATCAAGACCGCTAATTGCTTTAACTTTTAATCCATTAATAAATACATCCCCAGCTGTTGTTTGTCTAGGCGTTGTAGATGGATTTTTAGAATTAGTAACAACTTCTTTTACTGCATCGGATTTTCCTTGCTCATAAAAGTGTGCTGCTATTTTGTCAATGTTCTCAGCGGCATACATAGCTTTGTGATAACCTTTTGTATCTACAACTTCCCCATTATCATTTAAGAACTTCTTAATTAGGTTATTGATGTTTGATTGGTTTTCAGCTACTCGTTCAACATTTTGAATGCCATACCTAAATTTCTTTTCTCCTACATTGATGTCAAAACCTTTGAAATCATCAGAAAAAAGTTTTTGGGTATCAGCTTTAAATTTCTCGTGCTGCTGAGCCGCCATGCTTTGCTCTTCGTTATATCGGTTGAAAAAGTCCATTGCTTTCTGTTGCTCTTGGGTAACACCAGGTCTCAACTTGATTTCCTCGTAATATTTACCTTTAATAGTTTCCAGATAGTCTTTGGCTTTTGCAACTTCTTCTTTAAAAGCGAGTTTTCTTTTTCTTACATCTCGCTCGTCGTCAAGTTCTTCATCATAGCTAAAGTTGTCTTCCATAAGGAATTGTATTTCTTCAGCATCTAAATGAGGTCTTGTTTTTTTATAGTATTCTTTAAGTAATGTATTGTTATCTACATTTGTGTAATCAGCATTTAACCTAACATAGTCTTCAACCGTTCCGCCAGTCTCTTCCATAAAAGAAACTAATTTTTCAATGTTCTCCGGTAACGCTCTTCCTGTTTCTTTTGATTCAGTAATTGCTTCCTGTACGTCTTCGGTTAATTTTTGTGTTTCTTCAACAACTTCTTCATCAGTTATTTCTTGAATAACTACTGGCTCTTCTTCAACAACCTCTTTGGCAACGACTTTTTGTTCTTCGTTTCCTTCGACCACTTCTTGCAATTCCACTTCGGGTTGTTCTGCGCGTAACACGCTTTCATCTGTGCTTTGCTCTTGAATGGCATCTTCTTCTTTTTTAGGTGTTAAATCAACTTTAGTAACATTGCTATTACTATTTAGTTTTTTCATTGCAGGTTTTTTCTTTTGCAGTTTGAAATCCCCTTCTTGTTTTACTGTTTCTGACATGATATGATAATATAAAATTAATTAGTGTTTTTATCTAGGCGTAAACTGCTCTAGATTAAATCCTCCAAGGCCGTCGTTTCCTTGTGATTCAAAATCTTTAGGTAATAAATCATTTTTTCTTTGATCTATTAATTCAGACTGTTGTGTTGCTTGTATTTTTGTTCTTTTATCTTTGCGATCTTCAACTTCAGCAATTTTACCAGCTTCTGCATTAGCTTTTATTTGAGCTAATTGCATTTGATAATTAAATTCTTCAGCCATAAGCTCTCTTTTAATTTGAGCTTCTGTTTGCATTCTTTGTATTTCAAACTGCGACTTAGCTTGTTCAACATTAACTTTTTCTTGCGTAAGAGCTTGTTGTTTTTGAACTTCAGCAAACGCGGCTTTTTCAGCGGTTTCAGCATTTGCTTGCGCTTGAGCTTGTATATTAGCAAGTTGTGCAGCTTCCATTGCAGCTTGCTTCTTTTTTCTTTTTAATTTAAGTAATTGATTTGCAAGCTTTAAGTTTTTAATTTGTCTTATATCTATTGCGTCTTCTAAATCAATACCGCCAGATTGTAATGCTATTTGAATATTTTGTTCTACCTGTGCTTTTTCTTCGTCATCAGGTTCTAATTCTAAATAAATTCCAAAGTCATGCAGATTTAAATTCTTTATTTCTTTTAAAGTTTCAACATTAAAAGTAGATATACTATTAGCTAATGAGTTTGATGTTAATTCAAAATCTAAGCAATCTGCAATTCTAAGAGATATGTTTTCACAAGCCCTAAGAGTTAAATATAAACTTGACTGTAATATATGTCTTGTGGCAACATTGGACTGATTAGCAGCCATCTTTTGTAGCCCTAGTAAAGCATCTTTATCTGGATTACTTCCATCTCTTGCTTCATTTAATCCAGTCACATCTCTTATCATTTGTAGATAATAGTTGTATGTATTAATTAGTGAAGCTATTTTGCCTTGACCAGATGATGAAGATAATTCTTGAACAGGAACTTTACCTCTATTCATATCTCCATCTTGAGTAAGTGATCTACCTACTACACTACCAGTTTGAAAATACATATTTAATGCTTCCGCTGGATTATAGTTTGTGCCATTACCAAGATCAACTTCGGCTAAACCATCCATATCTAAGAATACACCGTCTGGTACTATTCTTGACATTACTTGTTGTAGCTTTAAATGCGTTAATTGAATCATATCAGCAAAGCCTGTAACTTTACTAACTATAGATTCAATCCTGCCTTTATACATTCTAGGAGCCGTAATAGCATAACTCATTTCTACTTTAGTAGTATCAGCATATGGCCTAGTCATGTTTTCCGCTAGCTTCCATTCTAGCATAGTATTATTCCCTAATACTTTTGCTCCAGAATATAATACCTCTATTGTTCTGGATACTTTTTGGAAGTTATCATTTTCAGGCGGATTAAAACTATCATCTTTTTGAATAGTTTTTTCTAATCCAAATTCTGTTTGTTTTATTTTAAATACTTGATTTGAATATGTTTTATATTCAAAGTATAAAACTTGAACAGTATTTTCATCATAATTGCCCCAGCCAGTTATATACTGATTGTTGCCGGGCATGTTTTGAATATTTTTTAATTCCTCTTCTGTTAT
>JGI20159J14440_10001988_pt1 | contig 14278 bp, 8 predicted proteins | sample COG_09_FD_14440 | JGI IMG/M metagenome (IMG submission 14440) | reverse complement strand
GCTGTTCGGTACCAGGCATCGATCGGTGATTTGAGTGAGATTGATGTTGGCTTTGTGATGGGGGCTTCCGCGCAGTCGCAGACCTCTGCTGCGTTNCTGCAGGCGCGAACCAATTTTCAAGGCCAGGANTATCAAGTCACGCTGATAGATTACGCGGATCAAGNGCTCTTGGGCGTTGGGGTGGAAGGATCGCTNGGGTCCAGTGGCTATTGGGCGGAAGTCGCAGCAACCCANGGTAGTGCAGACTATNTGCGGGCATCACTCGGTGTCGATTTTGCGTTGAATGCCTTTTCGTTGGTCATGGTTGAATACCATTATAATGGTCCCGGCTCGGAGGATCCTGAAGGTTATCTGGCCGCTCAGGAAGGCGTGGCTTTTGATAAAGGCGGCGTGTATTTGTTAGGACGCCATTATCTNGCAGCGGGTGTTCAGGCCCAGGTCAATCCACTGCTCAGCGTTTCGGGACAGGCCTTAATGAACTTGAGTGATGACTCGGCGTTTTTATCGATGGCAACGAGTTATAATGCCAGTGAAAATACGTATATTGATGTTGGTTACTATCATTTTCTCGGTGACGCGGTCGTTACCGCAACCGACTTAGAGATCACGCAGGGGTCCGAGTACGGTATCTTCCCGCGATCGCTTTATGTGAGCCTTCGGTGGTATTTTTAAAACCTTGATCGACCGATAGCGCAACTGGCTGTTGCTCGAACGGATCAATTAAATCATAAAGCAAGGACAATCATTCGGTGAGTCGGCGCGAGGAAGTGTTAACGGAAATCGGCATTGATCGCTGGCGCCTTCGTGGTGCTGCCACGTCCGCCGGCGTTGAGTTCGAGACCGATCCAGCCCATCCGGCCAATCCACAGCCAACCGTTAACGCGCCCGTTGCGGCAATGGATAGGGCAGCGTCGCGAATCGATTGGCAGGTCTTGGTCCGAAATTATCGAACCGTTGCGACGTTGCAGCTCAGCAAACAAGGACAAGGCAATGATGCGGCGCCACAGCTGAATCAACTCTCAGATGATATTGGATTAGCGGTGAACGGATTGGCCACGAAACCCTTACTGCAGTCGCAACTGCTCTCAACGAGCGGTGAGCAAGTACTTGATGCGACGAAAGCCGCGACGTGGGTCGCTGATTTGCCAACAACCGTTTTAGTGCTGACGGGTCAATGTCCTGAGTTGATCGTTTTGATCGAACAGGTGTTTGCAGAGCGGGGTGAGGGTCGCAATTGGGTCATGCAAGTGCCGGATCTTTTAGCGCCCGCGACCGCTGTTGAACGCAAAGCCAGGCTTTGGCAGCAGTTGAGTTCGCAAGGGTCGTGATGCGGTCTGACAATGCCAAGTTTCGAATGATGAAACACATCGACCTACCGTATGTGTTAAACAACGAGCATGCAGCCTATTCGCACCCATGGACCCAGGGTAACTTTAGAACGAGCCTAAATGGCACCGACTATTGTTGTCTTGTTTTGATGGATCAACGTGCTGTCGGGCATGGCATCTTAAGCACTGGTGCAGGGGAAGCCCATGTGCTCAATCTGTGTGTCCATCCTGAGCAGCAAGGCGCAGGGCTCGGTCGGGAATTGCTGAATCACCTGCTGGCCCAAGCCGCTGTGCGTAAAGTAAGCAGTGTCTTTTTAGAGGTTCGAGCCTCAAATTCGGCCGCCATCGCGCTCTACGACACCACCGGATTCAATGAAATTGGCCGTCGCCGAAATTATTATCCGATCGATGGCGGTCGCGAGGATGCGATTGTCATGGCGAAGGAACTGTTCTAGCGACCTGAAGCGCGAGCCGCGCTATAATGCGCGCCAGATTTAAAGGGGGCCTCATGGCCAAAACCGAAGTCGATCGACGCCGTACCTTCGCCATCATTTCTCATCCAGATGCTGGCAAGACCACAATTACCGAAAAGCTATTGCTCTTGGGCAAAGCCATCGCAATGGCGGGCACGGTCAAGTCTAAAAAGTCAGACCGCTATGCGACCTCCGATTGGATGGCCATGGAAAAAGAGCGTGGGATATCGGTCACCACTTCAGTGATGCAGTTCCCGTATCGGGATTGTGTGGTGAACCTCCTTGATACGCCGGGGCATGAGGATTTTTCAGAGGACACCTATCGCACGTTAACAGCGGTTGACTCTGTCCTGATGGTCATCGACGGCGCAAAGGGGGTTGAGGCGCGAACGGTGAAGCTGATGGAGGTCTGCCGACTTCGGGATACGCCGATTCTGACGTTTATCAATAAACTTGATCGCGAAACCCGCGACCCAATCGATGTGCTGGACGAAGTCGAGTCGGTACTCAATATCGGTTGCGCGCCCATAACTTGGCCAATTGGCATGGGGCAGCGGTTCAAGGGCGTCTACCATCTGTATGAGGATTGCATTTATCCGTATCGGGGAGAGGTCAAAGCCCCGCTTGAATCGCCGGAAAAAATAATGGGTTTGCAAAGCGAGGCGGTACGAGCCTTTTTAGGCGAAGACTGGGCGGCTTTTGAGGCCGAGATCGAATTGGTTCGCGGGGCGTCTCATGAATTTGATCAGGACCTTTACTTGGCAGGGAAACTCTCGCCCGTTTATTTCGGAACCGCGCTGCGTAATTTTGGGGTTATGGAAATGCTTGATGGGTTTGTCTCGATGTCACCGTCGCCACTACCCAGAACGACAACTGGGGCAACGGTTGATCCAAATGATCCTGAGTTTTCCGGTTTTGTGTTTAAAATTCAGGCCAATATGGATCCCAAACATCGAGATCGGATTGCGTTTTTGAGGGTCTGCTCGGGCACCTACGAGCAAGGCATGCGGATGCATCACGTTCGGCTCGGAAAATCGATCAAAGTTACAGACGCGGTTACCTTCTTAGCGGGTGAGCGGGCGGCTATTGGGACCGCTTTTGCGGGAGACATCATTGGGTTACACAATCATGGCACGATTCAAATCGGTGATACGTTCAGTGGGGGGCGAAAAGACCGTTTTATTGGTGTCCCGCACTTTGCCCCGGAGTTATTTCGCCGGGTTCGACTAAAGGATCCCCTGAAAAGTAAACAGTTGCGACAGGGCTTGACCCAACTATCTGAGGAGGGTGCAACGCAGGTTTTTATGCCCCTTGCCAATAATGATCTGATTCTCGGGGCGGTTGGGATTCTTCAATTTGATGTGGTGGCTTACCGGCTCAAAGATGAGTACAAAGTTGAGTGTGGTTACGATTCGGTCGGCGTTAATACGGCGCGGTGGGTCGTTTGCGACGATATTAAAAAGCTAGAAGAGTTTAAACGAAAGGCCGAAGGTAACTTGGCTTTGGATGGCGGTGGCCATCTCACGTATTTGGCACCCTCAAGAGTCAACTTGACCGTGATGGAGGAACGTTGGCCGGAGATCGAATTCAGGGCGACGCGGGAAATTGCTTAGACCATATCCTCGTAGGGATTGTTCAGTGTCAGCGAGATCGGATGGGTTTGACCTGGAATCGAAATCGTTGCAGGGGTCATCGTTAAGGCATCGCCCTCGACAACCGCTTCACCAAACCGATAAATAGGTTGGGTTTCACCCTTGATGCAAGCCGCATCATAGGCCTTTGTTGCCGCGGCAACGGTTTCTTGTCGAGCTTTATAGGTCCGCATCGCCGCCAGGCCATACCGTTTGGTCAGCATGGTCTCGGTCACAAAGGGTGACAGAATCGCAGCGGTTGCGTTGTTACCGCCGAAGCCTTTGGAATTAATAAATGCGGCCTGCATATCACTGGGATTGATCTCGCGGTGATCGAGCAGGAAGTCAAGCTGAGATTGATGCACATCCTCAGCAATTGCACGGGTCGTTTTAATGCCTGGGATGATGCCATCATGCCAAACGCCCAAGGACGCGATAATCTGATCGCCCGAAGCGCAGGCTAAGGAATGCCCAAGGAAGGCTTTGATTGCCGTGACCGGCCATTGACGGATGCCAAAGTTTTTCGCCAAAGCATTGAAGATGTGGGATTCGGTGACTCTGTTTTGCGGCGTGCCCGTACCGTGCGCTTGCATATAGGTGTTATTGGCTAGCGCTTTGTCGCCAAGAATTGCCCGGACAACGCCCATAGCTTTGCCGACGGTGAGGTAATTGCCGATGCCTGGCCCTGGAATCGATTTTTTAAAGCCATCAGCATTCACAAAGACATCGGCCACTGAACCATAGATATTGGCACCCAGTTCTAAAGCCAGTTCATCATCGAACAAGATGACGAACTGAGAGGCTTCAGCGAGGGTGAAGCCGCAATTTTCGGCAAAGGGTCGGCAAGCTCGAGTGTGATCGGGGCGTCCTTCGCGTCGACCGTCCAGTTTCAATAAGGCGTCATCCTCTGCCAGCGCACCCATGGTCCGATAACCTTCTATGACCTCCGGTGTGATCGGTGCTTCGCTCGATCCGATGACGGCCACGCGGCAATTACCGGCTCGAATGTCGGTGATGCCCTGTCGCAGGTTGTACAAAAAGGTGGCACAGGCCCCGACGTTTGCCCCGGTTGCGCCAACACTGCCTAAAATATAGGCGTTGACAAAATCTGCTGTCATCTCGGCCAGACCCAGGGGGCAGTTCTTTGCGCTGACCCGTTTACCCAAGAGCGCAGACTGCAACATGCCGCCCGAGCCGTTAAAGTCCAGTTGACCCATTGCGCTGCTGGCGTAGACTGCGATCTGATCGCCTGGCACCTTGTCTTGAACGGTTTGCCAAGGAATACCGAGTGATTGCACGGCATCTGACGCCCCGAATACGGTCAGCTGTAAACCGCGAGGATGGCTTCTTGATTGATAGAGCGCTTCTGGGTCAAACCCGGTGGGGAGTTGGCCCGCCGAATTCACCTTTGAGGCTCGACCATCTGGAAACAAAACACTGAGCGGTTCAGTCGCTGTAATCTGGACCTGCAAATTGTCCAGTTCTGTGACGGTCCAGCTCGCAGGGAGCTGCTCGGGCAGCTGATTTTTTTTGAGCGTAAAGCTTAAGGGCGCATTCTGTAGCCCCGTCATCATTGCCTGTTTGTTGGCACGGTAATGATCGGGATCAAACAAATTGTCATTAATCTTTCGAACAAGTGTGTTGGCGAGGATCGATTGCTCGTCGGCATCACACTGCATGAGCGCAGCTAAGGCTTTCAAGGTGGACTGCTGTTTACCCGATGCGAGCTGGTCATAAACCAGGCGGCGATAGCCGTGGTGTCCAGAGCTGCGTCCTGCCGGGTTGATGCCGCCAAAACCGACGATTACAGGCAGTCTAGTCGTCAATGGTGAGGTCCTTGAAGGGCAGGGNCAAATTGTAAACCTTAGCGATCATTATAATCCAGTCACCCCTTGCGTTTAAGTTAATGATCGAGNCTTGATTAGACCAACTCTATGGCAATGGCAGTGGCTTCACCGCCGCCAATACAGAGCGCTGCAATGCCGCGCGTGAGGCCCTGCCGCTTTAACGCGTGCACCAGGGTCACAATCAGACGGGAACCGGTGGAGCCAATCGGGTGGCCTTGTGCGCAAGCGCCGCCATAAATATTAACCTTGTCTGGATCAATACCCACCTCTCGTATAGCCAGCATGGTACCATGGCAAAGGCTTCGTTGATTTCGAAAAGATCAACATCAGCAAGGGTCCAGCCCACCTTGGTGAGCAGTTTTTGAATGGCATCGATCGGAGCAAGCGTGAACTCTGAGGGATGCCTGGAGTGGGTCGAGTGCCCTAGAATTTTAGCCAAAGGCTTTAAGCCATTTGACGTCACAGCGTCTGAACTGGCTAAGACCAAGGCCGATGCGCCATCCGAAATTGAGCTTGAATTTGCGGCGGTCACGGTGCCATCGGCCTTAAAGGCTGGTTTTAGCGTTTTAATTTTATCAAGATTGGCTTTGCCGGGTTGCTCGTCGATGCTGATGACNACCTTGCCGGCCCGAGTCGATATTTCAACNGGGACGATTTCGTCGGTCAAGGCATCGTTTTCGATCGCCCCGAGTGCTTTTTGGAGACTCTTAATCGCATAATCGTCCATATCCTCACGGGTAACTTGAAACTGATCGGCAACGTCTTGGGCAAAGGCGCCCATGAGACGGCCTGTTTTGGCATCTTCAAGGCCATCGGTAAACATCGCGTCCTGCAGTTCGCCATGCCCCATGCGCAGGCCAGTACGAACTTTTGGCAGCAAGTAAGGCGCGCGGCTCATGCTCTCCATACCCCCGGCCACCATTATCTGATTGGTACCGGCTTTGATTTGATCAAAGGCCAGCATCGCGGCTTTCATGCCAGAGCCGCAGAGCTTGTTGATGGTGGTTGCGCCGACGCTGACCGGGATGCCGGCATCGATCGCGGCTTGTCGAGCCGGTCCTTGACGAAGGCCGCTGGGTAACACGCAGCCCATAATGACCTCATCGACCGCGCCGCCTTCAAGGTTTGCTCGGGCAAGCACGGCTCGTATGGCGGCTTCGCCGAGTTCAACGGCCGTTAAACTGGATAGGTCGCCCTGTAACCCGCCCATTGGGGTTCTGGCGCCGGCGGCAATGAATACGTCCTGGCTCATAAAGAATTCCTGATTGGTAAAGCGTCTTGATTAAAGGCCGGTTCACGTTAATCGACGTGTGAACCACCTTGGTGCGCAATGAGGATAAACCAAGCTCGCAATCAAGGCCAGCCTGAGCCTGTCTCGAACGAAGATTGTGGTAGTATTGCGAGCAGTTTTAGTCATTTAAGGAGAGTACGTCATGTCGGATAAAGCTGAAGCCGCACTGGCAATCTTTAAGTCCATTGAAGGGCTTGAAGAGGGCGTTGGGGACTGGTTTGAGGTTGACCAGGCGCGAATCAATTTGTTCGCGGATGCGACAATGGACCATCAGTTTATCCATATTGATCCGGAAAAATCCGCGGAATTATCGCCCTATAAAGTGACTATTGCGCACGGTTTTTTAACGCTGAGTTTGATTGTACATCTTGGAGGCTCGGTACCCATTCCGAAACCTGAGGCGTTAGCGGGGGTCTTCATGGGGGTCAACTATGGGCTTGATAAAGTCCGGTTCCCCGCGCCTGTGCCGGTTAATTCTAAAGTTCGTGCACGTCATCGTTTGATCGCAGCCGAGTTAAAGACACCCAATACCATTCAGTTAAAGCGTGAGGTTACGATCGAGCTTGAGGGCTCGGATAAGCCGGTGTGCGTTGCGGAGTCGCTGACGCGCCTGATGTATGGCTGATGGTGAGTTGAACGGAGAGTAGCAGATGGCGTCAATCACGCTGATTAAAGAAGATGATTTGATTCAGAGCATTCAAGATGCGCTGCAGTACATTTCTTACTACCATCCGGTTGACTTTATTCAAGCCGTGCATGGTGCTTATGAGCGCGAGGAATCAACTGCAGCCAAGGATGCGATGGCTCAGATCCTCATTAATTCAAGGATGTGCGCAGAGGGGCATCGGCCGATTTGCCAAGACACCGGTATCGTTAACGTGTTTGTCACTGTTGGTATGAAGGTTCAGTTTGATACGGAGCAGAGCCTGGACGACTTGATCAACGAAGGCGTCAGGCGCGCTTATGCGTTGCCTGACAATGTGCTGAGGGCTTCTGTTTTGAGCGATCCCGCGGGCGCGCGCCTGAACACGAAAGACAATACGCCCGCAGTGATTCATGTTGATCTGGTGCCGGGTAATGAGGTGAGTATTCATGTCGCGGCGAAAGGCGGCGGCTCGGAGGCGAAATCAAAGCTTGCGATGTTGAATCCTGCCGACAGCATCATCGATTGGGTTTTGAAGACGGTCCCGACGATGGGCGCTGGTTGGTGCCCGCCTGGCATGTTGGGGATTGGTATTGGCGGCACAGCTGAGAAAGCGACCTTGCTCGCGAAACGGTCCTTGATGGATAAAATCGACATTCACGAATTGCAGCAGAGAGGCCCGCGCTCTCGAGTCGAAGAACTTCGGTTGGAAATTTTTGAAAAAGTGAATGGACTTGGGATCGGCGCGCAAGGCTTAGGCGGTTTAACCACGGTGTTAGACGTTAAAATCATGGATTATCCAACCCATGCAGCAAACTTGCCGGTTGCAATGATTCCAAACTGCGCGGCCACGCGTCATGTTCATTTTAAACTAACAGGTGATGGGCCGGCTGAGCTCCGCCCACCAAAGCTAGAAGATTGGCCTCAAATTACTTGGGATGCCGCCAAAGGTGCTCGCCGCGTTAACTTGGATACGGTGACGCGTGCGGAGGTTCAACAATGGCAACCCGGAGAAACGTTGCTGCTATCCGGTAAAATGTTAACCGGCCGAGATGCCGCTCATAAGCGTATTCGAGACTTATTTGAGGCCGGCGAGACATTGCCTGAAGGCGTGGATTTGGCCGGCAAGTTCATTTACTACGTGGGCCCAGTAGACCCTGTTCGCGAGGAAGTGGTTGGACCGGCCGGTCCAACCACCGCCACTCGAATGGATGGCTTTACCGAGATGATGTTGCGAGAAACGGGGCTTTTGGGAATGGTCGGAAAGGCTGAGCGTGGACCGGTTGCAATCGATGCGATTCAGCGATTTGGGGCGGTGTATTTAATGGCTGTCGGCGGCGCTGCGTATTTGGTCTCGAAAGCCATCCGAAAATCTCGGGTTGTGGCGTTTGAGGATTTAGGCATGGAGGCTATCCATGAGTTCGAGGTGGAAGATATGCCGGTAACAGTGGCGGTTGATAGCCACGGGATATCGGTTCATCAAACAGGGCCAAAGATTTGGCAGGAGAAAATTGGCCTGATCCCGACTCAGACCCTGGTTTAGGTCCGAGAGGTCCTTGAAGCCTAGTTTTGGTACGTCGATTCTGTCTGGGTCTTGGGCCCTGATATTGCGGACAGGGCGGTTGAACTAAACGTTCCTGCAGCCGTCTAACCCGGTGAGAAGGGGTGTATTGGGGAGACGCTCGATGTTTGACAGGGGGTTGTGCAACCCGCATCGACGATCAGCAGATCGGAAATGGGTTGGGTGAGGAACAATACTAAAAGCGGTAAGCCGCTCAAAGGTTAGAAAGCCGATTGTCAGGGTAAAAAGGGCGGGAAGCCCGTTAAGGGGCCCTGGCCGCGAGTCGATGCTTTCTAAGCAGTGCGCAGTGCGCGTGGCGGGCTCCATAATTGTTAGATCAAGTAATCATTGGTAAAAGGAATAGCAGTGACGACAACTCAAAATGGCGGCTCAGTCGATCAGCTTTATCTTAATGCAGAGCAACTGTCCGAAGATTTCTCTCTGTTTCCACGAAAAGAGCCGGCGCACGTCGTAAAGGGCTTGCTGACTGAACGCGAAATTAATGCCCAAGTTGAGCGGCTCAAAGCCATGGAGGTCGACGAATACATCGCAGTGACGGTTGCCCCAACTGAAGAGTCGACCCGTCCCGGTGCAAAAGCCGTTATCTACAGTTTGGATGTGCCGGTGAGCAGCGAGCAATCCGTTGGCCCGTTTTTTAGTTGCGAGCTGACCTTAGAATTTAGCACTGGAATGCGAAAAATTGGTGTCATTGCCCAGGAGCGGAGCCATGGCACCGGCGTTTGGGGCCCAGAGCATCATGAACTCGCGGCGGAAAGAGCGAGTAGTTTTGCAATTCGTAACTTACCGATCCTGACGCTGATGGATACGCCTGGCGCAGATCCTTATGAGGCTGCTAACGCGAACAATCAAGCGCACTCGATTTCACGGTTAATAGCAGAGTTGTGTAACGTGGATGTGCCAACCCTTGGGATTATCATTGGGCAGGGCTATTCCGGTGGCGCAATCCCATTGGCGGCCAGCAATTTGCTGCTGTGTTTAAGGACGGGCGTCTTTAATACCATTCATCCTCGATCGCTTGCGAACCTGGTTCGGCGCTACAACCTGTCCTGGCAAGAATGCGCAAAATTCGTCGGTGTTTCGTCGTTTGAGCTTTATCAGCAGGGCAATATCGATGGTATTGTTGATTTTGACCCTGGGGAAACAAGCAATATCCATCACTTTTTGAATGTGATTGTCACCGGGATCGAGTCGATTGAATCTGGCGCGCGGCAGTTCGTGGCAGAACACCCTGAAATCCTCGATCACTACCACCGAAATATTACCCGTTATCTCAATCCATCTGAGTACCTGTCGGCAGTCAACGCGAGTTCAACCCTTAAGCTGCGAACGTCGCCAACCGAGTATCCCAATGTGTTTGGGGTCGCCTACCGTTATTTGCGCTACTTAGGTCTCAGAAAGCGCATTAAAGCGACGACAACAACCCAGTATGGTCGTTTGGCGGAGGTCGATATTCCGGAAGGCGAGTTGGCCCAAAGGGTTCACCGGGAACGCCGCAGTGCGTTTTTATCTTGGTTGCAAGACCCCGATTTGATCCTCTATGAGGATCAATTGAATAAAGCTTGGAAAGATTTTCAGAACAAGCGGCTACGTCAATCTGATGAGCAGGGCGCGATCAAGAATTTTATCTTTGGTGAGCCAAAGAAGAACTTTGAGCGCGCAAAGAAAGACCTTTCTTTAGAACTGGGTTTGCACTTATTCAATCGTTGGAAGGGCAGCGCCGAGGCCAACTTATTGGCTTTGGTTGAGCATCTCGAGCACCATGAGAGTCATGGTTTTTTGTTATCGACGTCTGATATTCGAGATGTCAAAGCGTTATTGCATGCGATGTCGACCTCCGAGGAAGCAATGATTGCCGCGCTCAAAGCAAAGTTTAGCTTTGAAGGTCGCAAACTGTTTGACGCGGCGTTTATCGAACAAAAAAATACGGATTATTTAAAATCGTCGCTCGCCGGTGAATTGAATTTAATACTCGAGGGCGAGAGCCTTTATGATCCTGAGCTTTTGAGTCAAACGTCTTTATCATTGCAAACGCAAGCGCTGGCTCAGCAAGCGCCTAATGCAAGTAATGCAATCCCATTAAATCGATGCCTGCTGGAAGATGTACTTTGGTCGCAAATCAAGCGCCGGCAAGAGCGGGACGCTACCCCCTCTGAGCAGGATTTAACCATATTGAATTTGCTACTGGATGCCGATATCGAGCCGGTTTTTGTCAGCGAGTGTAAAAACCTGATTGTATTTTCAGCCACCTACAACGTGTTGCTGAATGATTTAGTTTCGATTGCTCGTGAGGCGCAGGACTCAAGAACGTTAACAGAAGCAACCATCACCCAGCTTTTGTCAAAAGCGGTTGATCAAGTTGCAACCCTACCCCTATTTGAAGGCAACGGCGCGGCGGCGATTCAAGCAGAGTTTGCAGGTTGGACTGAACGCTTGGGCCAATATAGTGAAGCCAGTCAATTTTTGAAGTCTGTCGAAGAATGGATGCGGGGCATTCACAAAGATAAGTCCGATACCCTGTTTGTTGTGATCAGCCATATCTTCGAGCGGATATTGCCGGCGTATCATGAATCAAAACGATCCGGAAAGCCCTTTTCGGGGCGGTTAGAGCCGGTTCGAATTGGTCGGCGCAAAGATTTTTGGAACCGACTGACGATCGCTTATCGGGACTTACTGTTTCATGAGCTGTTAACGCAAGAGAAGCGCGCAAAGAAAACGACCTTTGAGCATCTTGTTACGCGGTTTGTCGATGGCTTTGAAGAAACCAATGGTCACCTAATGTCGGCGAATCCCGTGTCGTTTCCGACCTTTCGACCGTCGATCGAGTCCGCTCTGAAAGCCAACGTGCGTCCCCACGGTCTGGTGACCGGTATTGGATCATTTAAGGGAGAAACGGGGCACCATCGCGCGGGATTTGTGATTTCGAATGTTGCCTTTCAGGCTGGCAGTATTGATAACTCAGATTGTGTTCGCGTGTGTAAGCTGTTGGTCGATTGCGCGACGCAGCGACTCCCGGTTATCTGCTTTATTTCAAGTGGCGGCATGCAGACCAAGGAAGGTGCCGCCGCATTGTTCACAATGGCGGTCATCAATGATCGAATCACACGGTTTGTCCGAGACAATGACCTGCCGATTGTGATGTTTGGTTATGGTGATTGTACCGGTGGTGCGCAAGCGAGCTTTGTCACCCATCCCCTGGTTCAAACCTACTACTTTTCAGGTGCGAGTATGCCCTTCGCAGGGCAGACTGTGGTCGAGCGAAACCTACCGTTTACCTGCTTGTTGAGTAATTATTTATCGTTAACACCGGGCGCGATGCAAGGTTTGGTTAAGCATCCGTTCTCTGATGATTTGGATTCGAACCTGCGCAAAGTTGATCCTGCGCTACCCGTTCCCGTCGAAACCGTCACTCAGGTCGTTGACCGAATTATGGCAGGTAGACTGGGCAGTGAAGCACCCTTGGCGCAGCAGCCGATCGCCGGTGAGTTCGCGCCTCGTCCGGTGCAGAAAGTGTTGATTCACGCCCGGGGGTGCACAGCGGTCAAGTTGGTGAGGAAAGCTTTAGAAGCTGAGCTTGACGTTGTTCTGGTTCAGAGTGATCCCGATATGGATTCGGTGCCTGCGGATATGGTGCGCGCGGCCGGCGCGGCGGGAACGGTTGTGCCGATCGGGGGTAATACCTCCGATGAAAGTTATCTAAATGCGCTGAGCATTTTGAATATTGCAGAAGCGCAACAAGTAGACGCGCTGCATCCCGGAATTGGCTTTTTGTCCGAAACGCCAAATTTTGCGGCGCTGGTGCGACAGAAAGGNATCAACTTTATTGGTCCCAAAGTCATGAGTATGGAGACGATGGGCAATAAATCGAATGCCATCAGTACAACGATGAGTATCAATGTGCCCGTTGTACCAGGCAGTCATGGCATTATCGATTCCTCTGAAAAAGCACTTGAGGTTGCTGAGCGGGTAGGTTACCCGATCTTGTTAAAAGCAGTTCATGGTGGCGGGGGCAAGGGCATTGTAAAGGTCGCGCGACCGGAACAGCTCCATCAACAATTTCATCAAGTGACGGCTGAAGCCAAAAGCGCTTTTGGTAATGGCGATATCTATATCGAGAAATGTGTCACCTCTCTGCGCCATATTGAAGCTCAGATCTTGCGGGACCGGTTTGGTCATACCCGGGTTATCGGTCTGCGGGATTGCAGTGTTCAGCGCAATAATCAGAAATTGCTGGAGGAGTCCGGCTCGACACTGTTGTCAGAGCAGCTTCGTTCTGAGGTGTTTGCTTGTGCCGCTAAAATCGCGGATGCGGTGGACTATGTTGGTGCGGGTACCGTTGAATTCATCTATGACGTGCCCAGCGACGCCATTTATTTTATGGAGATGAACACTCGGCTACAGGTTGAGCATCCGGTTACCGAGGCCGTTACGGGGATTGATATTGTTAAACAGCAATTCTTAATTGCCAGTGGCGAGAGCGTTGAGCACCTCACTGCAAGTGAAACAGGCTACGGCCTTGAAGTGCGCGTTAATGCCGAGCGCTGCGTGATCGATGGTGATGGTGAAGTCACGTTTATGCCAACACCGGGTAAAATCACGAAGTACATTTGCCGGCCCGAGATGATGTTGACCTCATCTCGATGGTTGACGAGGGTAAAACCGTCTCGCCATTTTACGACAGCCTAATTATTCAAATTATTATCCATGGCGAGAATCGGATTGATGCGATCGATCGAATGCGCAGTTATCTTGAGACGGTGGTGATTGAAGGCGTCAGCACGAATATCAGCCTGGTCAAACGCATTTTGAGCGATGAGGTATTCCGAGCAGGAGACTACGATACAACCTATTTGCCGAAATTCTTGAATCGAATTGACGTACCGGCCTTGATTGATGAAATTGATGAGGCGTCCGGTAGTCGGGGCGATGTTGTGGATTTGGATTCTTTGCGGATTGAAGGCTCTCAAGAATTGCGCGTTCTGTCGCCCTCCACCGGCGTCTTTTACCGGACGCCGTCGCCCTCAGAGCCGGAATACGTGAACGTCGGTAGTGAAGTTGAGGTCGATGAAGTGCTTTGTGTACTTGAGGCCATGAAAATGTTCGCGCCGTTTAGGCTGACCTCCTGCGCCGGTGCGAGTGGGGCGCTGTATCCTGCTGGGCAGCGTTACAGAATTAACCGGATCAATGTGAGCAACGGTCAGCAGGTCAACGAAGGGGATTTATTGTTCGTGATTGAGCCCTTGGCCGCAGAGCCAGGGCCCTAGCGGATAGGCCTTCAAAGGCAATCCCTAACCGATTCGCTAGAGGTTTCATAAGATGGTCGAAAACCTAGAAACGCTGCTGGCTTTGTCTCGATCTGGAACGATGATTGAGGCGAGCACTGAGCTTAGAATTTCTCAATCGGCGGTCAGCAAGCGCATTGCGGCGCTGGAAAAATACTACGATCGAAAGTTAATCCAAAAGAAAGGCCGCCGGGTTGAGTTAAC
>JGI20159J14440_10001977_pt1 | contig 14341 bp, 13 predicted proteins | sample COG_09_FD_14440 | JGI IMG/M metagenome (IMG submission 14440) | reverse complement strand
ATCTTCAGCATGCAAAACTGCATTTTCAATCAGGTTTTCGATTAGACTGACTAATTTTTCGGCATCCCCATTTATGATTAATTCGTTTTCCTGAATGTCTAAAGTTAAGGTTACATTTTGGTCTTTTCGGAAAGAGCTTAGGTTTTCAGTAGCGGATCGAATTAATGCATGAAAATCGAGTTTTTTGAGTTTGAGAGAGGGAGTAGATCTTTCCAGTTTTGCTAGGTCGAGTAAGTCTTCCACCAACGCATCAAGGCGACGGGAATTCTTTTGAATTTTGCTGAGAAAGTCTTTTTTACGTTTCTCATTGAGGTCGTCATAATCCTCGATGAGTGAATCAGAGAATCCCTTGATTATCGAGACTGGTGTTCGTAATTCGTGAGAAACATTAGCAACAAAGTCCCTGCGTGTTAGTTCCTCTTTGTTTTTTGGTTCTCTTGGTTGCGGGCGAGCAGTTGGCCAGCTTCTCTTACCTCGTGACCTGCCAAGTTTCCATGCAAGCAAGATGCTCACGACCCATGCGACTGTAAGAATTGCGATTAGACCGATGAATAACTGGCTCATGGCAAGGGGGAGGGCTGTTCAATGAGCCGGTACCCAACCCCACGAATGGTTTCAATTTCAAGGCCAGAATGGTCGATTTTCTTGCGTACCCTTCGGATATGAACATCAACAGTGCGGGTTTCCACCTCGGTATCAAACTTCCATACACCGAGAAGTAAATTATCCCTGGTTTGTACCCGTCCTTTTCGTTTGAGAAAATATTGCAACAACTTGAACTCCGTCAGGGTGAAGTCAATTTTTTGACCGCTTAAAGAGATACTATGGTCCTCCTCATCGAGAACTAATTTGCCTGAGATGATACGGGTGCTGGAATCTTCTCCCTTTTCAGAAACTCTTTTGAGAATGGAGTGGATCCGTAAGGTGAGTTCTTGGATATCGAAGGGTTTTCCAAGGTAATCATCGGCCCCTTGTTCCAATCCTTTGATTCTATGTTCCACTCCCGATTTCGCAGTTAACATAATCACGGGCACTTTTTGGAGAAGGTTATCGACACGGATCATGCGTAGCAGTTGAAGACCGTCCAGATCGGGCATCATCACATCAAGAATGATGAGCTCAGGCATGAAGTCTCTTGCCTTTCCCAAAGCTTCGAATGGGTTGTTGGAAAACTTTACCTCAAACCCGGCTTTGCCCAACTGGTAATGAAGGAGATCGGTGAGATCTTCTTCATCGTCGACTACAAATATACGAATGCGGGCGGACATAGTAAATCCCGCGATTTGACGGTGCCCGGGCGTTCATGGCAAGATTGATTTCTCCGCAGCTTGAATTGTCAGACTTGGCAGGCTAGGCCTGCTAAGAAATTTTTAGGTTTATTCTAACTCCTTACGCAGGGCGGATTTCTTAAATTCGGGAGCATGCCGGACATCCCGACTGGTGGCCATAAATACGGTTTCCTTGGANATATTTACCGCATGGTCGCAGACTCTCTCCAGGGATTTGGAAATAAAAAGTACTTCGAAAACCGAGGACGAAGTCGTGGGATCCTGTTCCACCAGAGACTGGCAGAATTGGTTGTTTTCTTTGTGTAATTGATCGACCTCGAGATCACGCGTCCAAATTGCCTTGGCCTTTTCCTCATCATATTCCACGAAGATGGAGAGTGCATCTTGAATCATTTCCCTGGCAATTTCTCCCATTTTGGGAATTTGATGAAAGTCCGGAGTGGCAGTCTTGCGGGAGCGCCGGGCAATTGCCTTGGCTTCATCGCCGATACGTTCGACCTCGTGGCTGATCTTGATAATGGATACAAGTAGGCGCAAATCAGAGGCAACCGGGGCATGGGTGGAAAGACAAGAGGTCACCTCTTCGCTCAGTTCGTTTTCCAAGTCATCAATCTCCTCGTCTTTTACCCGTACGGCCTTGGCGAGTACTGAGTCTCCTTCGAGCAGGGCTTTGATTGCCCCCTGCAAGGAGTCGTTGGCTAGTTGGCCCATCAGCATAAGCTTAGACCTTAGGTTTTCCAGGTTGTGTTCGAATTGTGTGGTCATGGGCAGGAGGGCTTTATCCGAATTTTCCGGATATGTAATCTTCGGTTTGTTGCTTGCTTGGATTTAAAAAGATTTTTTTGGTCTGATCGCATTCAATCAATTTCCCGAGGTAGAAAAAGGCGGTACGATCTGAAATCCGCCCGGCTTGTTGCATGTTGTGGGTGACCACGACAATGGTGTATTCATCTTTTAAACCGAGGATCAATTCTTCCACCCGCCCCGTAGCCACAGGATCAAGGGCTGAGCATGGTTCGTCCATAAGTATAATTTCTGGTTCCACTGCCAGTGTTCGGGCGATGCAAAGCCTTTGCTGCTGTCCGCCTGATAGTCCGTATGCATTTTCATTGAGGCGATCTTTTACCTCTTCCCAAAGTGCAGCTTTTCGGAGAGATTCCTCGACTTTTTCATCAATAGTACGCTTTGATTTTACTCCCTGGATTTGAAGGCCATAAGCAACATTTTGATAAATCGACTTGGGGAATGGGTTTGATTTTTGGAAGACCATGCCGACTTTCTTGCGCAGTTCGATTACATCCACACTCTTATCATGCAGGTCAACTCCATGTATCTCAATCGACCCTTTCCCAATACGGGCTCCATCGACTAGGTCATTCATGCGGTTAAGGCAGCGCAAAAGGGTACTTTTTCCACATCCTGAAGGGCCAATAAAAGCCATTATCTCTTTGGGGAAAATATCGAGCGTAACATTATGGATTACCTGGTTATTTCCATAGAGGAAATCGAGCTCCTTTATACGGATTGCCGGTTCTCTATACTCCTCTGTGTTTTCTAATGAAGAATTTTCGGGGTTTGCGGTGGGTGCTTCTTGCATGGCTTTAAATGTGTAGATGATTTACCAACGGTATTTCTTTCGAAGTCGGTTACGGAGCATGATGGACAGGCTGGCTATTCCAACGACCAGAAGGAGAAAAATAAAAGCGGTGCCATATTGCATGTCGGCGGTGTATTCATTTTGGGGAATTTTAGCGCTGACAACATAGATGTGGTAGGGGAGAGCCATTACTCCCTGAAAGAAAAAGTCGGTCCAATGCTCGAGTCCTTCCCAGGGAAGCTCCGATCTTTTTGCATAGGCCGCGGTAAACATGATTGGTGCGGTTTCTCCAGCTGCACGCGCCACTCCCAAAATAGAGGAAGTAAGAATTCCAGGCATCGCAAAGGGCAGCACGCTGGTCTTGATCATCGTCCACTTGGTTGCTCCAAGTGCCAGCGAGCTTTCCCGGAAGCCCTGGGGGATAGACCGTAAGGCTTCCTCGCTTGCGGTGATAACAATCGGGAGAACCATAAAGGCAAGGGTGAACCATCCAGCTAGCAAAGAAACATTCCAATCCAAAAAGATGACAAATAAACCAAAACCAAAAAGACCAAAAATGATAGAAGGAACTCCGGCAAGGTTAAGAATGGCCAGTCTTACCATGGAAAGAAATTTTCCTGATTTTCCATACTCTGCAAGAAAGATCGCACAAAATACACCAAGGACGATTGAGATGGCCATTGCTCCCACCACAAGAAGTAAGGTTCCTACAATTGCCGGGAAAATACCACCTCCAGAATAGGCAAAGTCACGAGAAGGAAGAGCCACCGCCATGGCTTCTTTAAAAGGAGAAAGACACTGTTGTAAGTCATCCCAGTTAGACATGTTTTGATCCTCTTCTAAAAATGCCTGCCGTACGGATGAGTAGGCTACAAGTGCCTCAGCAAAGCGTCCAAATTCCTTGGGTCCTTCCTTCGAGTAGAAGTCATTAAAAGTAATGGTTACTTCTTCTCCAAATTCCCTCATCGCAAGGTTGTAAGTTTGAGGTGCTTGGGCTAAGAATTGATTATAGGCCAATTGAATTTGCTTAAGGTTCTCTTTGGTAAGGTTTTCGATTTTTGGATATTGCTGTGCACGAAACAACGTTACCTGATCGCTCAGTAATTGGAGTCTGCCTCTTTCTTTCTCAAAGTGTCCCAGCATGAATTGCGAAACCATTGGGAGTACTTCTTCCCGTTTGATTTCGAAGTCGCTAGCGGTGCTTTCAAGGTTAGTAACTAGCTCTGTCCAAAAGGAAAATTTATCGGATACTTTTCTCTGCTCTCTTTCAATAAAACGAGCTTCGGCTAAAACCAATGACTGATCGGCCCACTCATTTTGAATGGCTTTGCTGGCCTCAAATAATTGGTTTCTTTTGTTGTTGTAATCGAAAGTCCCTTGGAATGTGTTCCATTTTTCGTACATTTTCTCATCTTTGAGGCGGTAGTAGTTGCTGGAACTAAGTTTGATCTCATCTTCACCTTCTCCAATAACATGGAGGGTTTGAGGGTGCTCGGTAAGAAATTCCCAGTTAATTAAACCTTCCCCCTCGAAGACTTTACCTGCACCCTTGGATAAAATATCCCAAAAGAGAAAGGCAGCGCAAAAGAGCACAAAGAATGTCATGCCACGCAGGAGGCCAAACACAAATGTTTCTTGAATGCGTTCGCGACTTAGTCGAGGTGTGAACGGATGTTTGGGTTCCTTTTGGGCACTCATCATTCTAATAGCTTGCTTTGTACCTACCCGCTATTGTTTGAGAGAGGAAATTTACAAGTAATGCGATGAGGAAGAGGGCAATGCCTACCATGAAAAGAGCACGGTAATGAATGCTGCCAAACTCAACTTCCCCCATTTCCTGAGCGATAATCCCAGTCATGGTATGAACAGGTTGAGCGAAAACGCCCAAACCAGAGGTGAAATCAGGTATGGCGATACGATTTCCTGCACAAAGCAGAACCACCATGGTTTCGCCAATTACCCGTCCAAACCCCAAGAGGATGGCAGAGATTATACCGGTAATTGCAGAGGGAAAGATTACCCGGGCACAAGTTTGCCAGCGTGTTGCACCCAGCGAGAGGGATGCATCTCGCAAAGCACGGGGCACATTATTGAGTGCATCTTCCGCGAGGGTAAAAATAGTTGGCACTGTCATTAATGCCAACAAGAACCCTGCAGTTAAAGAGTTCAACCGTTCGTCTGCAATAAGGCTGACCATCCCCCCAAGTACGGCGATCCCAAAAAAACCAATTAATACCGATGGAATGGCTGAAATAAATTCAATGCCCGGTTTGATGAATGTCTGCTCACGTGCGGTGGCAACCTGGTTTACATAAATGGCGGACCCCACACCAAAAGGAATAGCCAGAGCGAGGGCGATTAGACTGACCAAAAGCGATCCAGAAAGTAAAGGTAGGACTCCATACCAATCGTGTCTTGCACTATTGGTAACCCAGTCTTTACCCAAGAGGAATCCGCTGAATGCCCGATGGAGAGGGTAATCTTTGGTCGGGTCCCAAGTGGTTAGTCTTTCTTTGTAAAGTGGGACATTTATCAGGTATTCACTAAGGGCGTCTTTTGCTTTTTTAAAATCTGCCTCAGACTTGGAAAGTATAAAGGATGGCTTGTAATCAGAAAGAATGGTTGAAAATCGATTATCCTGCTTAGTTAAAATATCAGGGTATTGAGTGATGGCAGATTCCTGAATGATGCTGGTCAGGTTATTAATCTCACCAGTTTTGTGGGTACCTGATTCAGTTCCCACCATCGGGTTAATTCTTTTGGCTAAGTCTTCCCTTTTGTGCCGTATAAAATAATTTTGCCACCTGGCCAGTTCAGTATGCGAGAAAGATTGACGGTCATTTAACTCCTCAATGGATTCTGAAAAATCTTCTTCTGGTAAATCACTTGAAATTGCTTCTTTTTTGACATCGATAAGGTCGCTTTTGGTTAAAAGAAAGAGCTTAGTTTCTGCCGCCCACTTAACCATTTTCTTTTCGTATACGAGAAGAAATTCCTTGGTATTTTGAAATTCTCTGGTCAATTGTAATAATGCTTTAGTCTTCGCTTGAGCCTGTATTTTTTTGGTGGAATCATTGGCTATACCTTCCATGGATTCCACTTCCTGTGAAAGTATACTTTCGAGGTAGCGGTAAAGCAGAGTTTGGTCGTCATGCTGTTTGGTGACCACAGTGGCATACTCCATTCCTGACTTTCGGTACCTTTCGAGTGCATCGCGGTACTGTCCGAAAAATTCAACTCCTTCCTTGAAGAGGAAAAGAGTAATGAGCCCCAAAATGATGATTGAGGTAACTGCATTGCTGGCAAAAAATATTTTGATCCAGTGGTCTTTCCGTTGCGAGGAATTCATACAGGTATGATTACATGGGTGCCTGTAGAAACAGGTTCATATAGAAGCATGGATAAATCTTTAAATTGAGGTTCATGAAACAATGGAATGGATTTTACCATAATCGATTGTTTGTTATGTGACGGAATTGCGCCAATTCTGTAACAAAGGCATCTTTGAATCTTCATGAATCCTGATATCTGGGGAGTTCGATTGAAAAAGTGGTTCCTTTTCCCAATTTACTTTGAGCAAAGACCCGACCTCCATGCCCCTCGGCAACATGTTTTACAATGCTGAGTCCCAGTCCTGTTCCACCTTTCTCTCTTGATCGTCCCTTATCTACTACATAAAATCGTTCAAATATTCGTTCCAAGTCTTTTTGAGGGATGCCGTTTCCGTCATCCCGTACCGAGCAGATGATGGTTTTGTTATCCTTCGAAAGAGTAGTGGAAACCTCAACTATGGTAAAGCTACCAGCGTATTTAAAGGCATTATCAATCAAGTTGCCTATGGCTATTGCCATTTTAATGGCATCAAAAGGAAAGGCATCTTTTTCCTCAGCGAGTGAAAATTTTAACTTGGATGCATCTACATAAGGCTTTTCTTGGATGTATAAATCGATTCCCCGAATAACCTCACATAGTTTGTTATTAGTCGGTTGGAAGGCATCCACACTTCCCTCCAGTTCTGAAAGGCTGAGCAAATCATCTACAAGTGCCTGAAGTCGGAGGGAATTCTTATGAATTTTAGAAATGAAAGAGCTACGCCGGGCGGCTGGTAGAGTAGGGGATTCGACCAATGTTTCAGCAAACCCTTTAATCATGGTGACGGGAGTCCGAAGTTCATGCGATGCATTGGCCACAAAGTCTTTACGCAGGCGATCCGCCCGTTTTATTTCCGTGACTTCCCTAAATAATAAAAGGTAGACATCTTTTGATTCAGTGCGGATCGATGAAAGGAGGGCGATCGCAACTTCAAAGTCTTTGATTGTACCGTTTTTACGAAATGTAAATTCGGCTTTACCAGAGGTTAATCCTCTTCCTGATTGATCAATTAAGTCTAGAATTTCGAAAGAATCAATAAAGGCCTCAAGCCGACGACCTTGCATCCTTTGTCCCAGAGAAAAGTTTTTCTGAGCAGTGGAGTTTACGAAGGTAATTATATGATCCCGATTTAAGATTATTGCCCCGTCTAGCATACCTCCAAGGGTTTCATTAAAAGTATGTGTGGAACGATCGCTCTCCCTTTCTAGGTTGGCAATACGGTTGGCATTTTCATCCATTGCCTTTTGGTAAAGCTTCAGTGGGAATCCTTTGCTGAGCAATAAGGGTTTTTCAAGGAGAAGTGAGTTGCCCTCACGAATTGATGTAGCAATATCGAGTAACAATTGACGGCCGTACCGATGTTGTACCCAAAAGTACAAAGTAAGTACTCCCAGGACAAGGGATGAAATTTCAATCATGACAGGTGAGGGTTGTTTGGGGATGATCAATCGATCACCAGCTTGTATCCAACGCCACGGACCGTTTTGATCATTTCTCCTTTATCACCGAGCTTACCCCGTAAACGGCCGACATGGTTATCAACTGTGCGGGTCTCAATGTCGGAGTCATAATTCCAAACATTAACCAGTAGGTTTTCCCGGCTCTGTACCCGACCGATCCTTTCCATCATTAAGTGTAATAACCTGAATTCGGTATGGGTAAGGTCGACCAATTCATCATGAATGAAAACTTCGTGGCTTTCCGGATCAAGAACAATGCCTCCGCCTTCGAGTTTCCCGGTCATCGCGAGTTTTTTCTTGAGCGTCCTTGCTAAAATTGCTTTGGCTCGGGCGACTAGCTCTCGGTTGTCGAAAGGCTTGGTCAGGTAATCATCTGCCCCTCTTTCAAACCCCTTCACCCTTTCATCTGCATCACTGCGGGCAGTAAGAAAAAGGATGGGTATGTCTTTTAACTGTGAGTCTACTTTGAGCATGCTGCAAAGGCGTAACCCATCCAATTCGGGCATCATCACATCAAGGATAATAAGGTCGGGTTGAAAGTCTCTTGCCCGCCCAATTGCTTCCAAAGGGTTTGAAAGGGAGTTTGTTGTGAACCCCTCTTTCTGAAGTTGAAATTCTATCAGTTCACAAAGATCCGGTTCATCATCGATAACAAAGACTGAATACTGGTGGGAGGGGAAAGTGGATGATTCACTCATGGCATAAACTGGGGGAATAGTTATTGATCCTTATACTCTACACCCTAAATGTAACAACTTTGCGCCAAGCATCGAAAAGTTGTGTTATTTTATAATTTCCTGAAATTTTGAATAAATGAGTCAAAAAACAGACTAAAATTGAATTCTCGATTTGTTGCGTTCTTGTTGCACGGATTTATTCAAATACGGGAAGCAGTAGCGTAGATTAAACTTGTTCATATCGGACAGTTTGTTTGTTTCAGTTACCCAATTAAAAAGCTGCATCTCCAATCGGGATGCAGTTTTTTTTTGCACCCCTAAATTGATCGATTTCTAAGCAACTGCTTTAAAGGGAGAGTGTGAAAAATTCTGTTCCGAATTCCGACAAGAACTGATTGATTGGTTTAAGTTTTCAACTGCTTGGGCAGACCTAAGTTCTTTAACAAAACTTGAGTAACTCAAAAGTTCCAGCTTTCCATCCATTTGCTCAACGATACAGGTGTTTGATTCTACCCAGTCTCCACTGTTTAGGTAGCGGACATCTCCAATCATGCGGTCAGAGGCGACATGGATATGACCGCAAATCATTCCCTGGCATTGAAATTTCTTGGCCATTTCAGCAAGGCTTTCCTCATACCTTTGTACATGGTTTACGGCCCCCTTTACCTTAGCCTTTGCCCATGCACTCAGGGAAAAAGGTTTTTTGCCTCTTAGTTTGCGTAACCGATTGTAGACGCGGTTAAATCGTATGAGGTTGTCATACCCGATAGAACCTATTTTGGCGATCCACTTGCGTTTCGTTGAAAATGTATCAAAGCAGTCTCCATGAAGAACCAAGTATTTTCGATCAAGGCCTTGAAAAATGTAACGTTCACAGATGCTTATTTTTTCGAAAGCAAAGGGTAGAATGTTGCTAATGAAATCATCATGATTGCCACGCAGGTAAATCACTTTGGTTTTCCGCTTTTCAACCATTTTTAAAATGAGGCGTATGCAGCGGGTGTGTTCTTTTTTCCAACCTCCCCCTCGTTTTAAAGCCCAACCATCAATAAAATCTCCATTGAGTACTAGTGCTTTGCAACGAACATGAGCAAGAAAGTGATTGAGCTTTTTTATTCCCGTTTCCCGCATCCCCAGATGAGTATCGGAAAGGAAGATCGTTCTGTATTCGAGCTTGGTCTTATTTTGACGATTCATGCGGGTGCTTTTACATATTCGGTTGGTGAATTTTGTGGTCGAGAAAAACTTGGAGTCTCCATCGATGTCTCAACCAAGTCTCGATGAAACTTTGCCACGATTTTTTTCCAGTCTGCACATTTTGTGGATTCGCGGGCATTTCGGGACATAATTGCTTGGTTTATCCCTGAAAGCCCAAGTGCCTCATTTAAGTTTTGATAGAGTGAGCGCTCATCACCAAGGGTTGAAAGAAATCCATTTTTAGCATGTTCGATATATTCAGAAGGGGCAGCGTAGTTGTAGGCTAAGACAGGAAGACCCGAGGTAAGTGCCTCGGTCACCACATTTCCAAAAGTTTCAGTTGTACTGGGAAATACAAAAAGATCGGCAGAAGCATAGTGCTTTGAAAGTACGAGTTTATTAAGGCAGCCCGTAAAAATAATGCTTGGAAATTTACGGGATAGTCTTTCCTTTTCGGGCCCGTCTCCCACAATTATACCCACCTTTGCTTTTCCTTGCTCAATCATTTGTTCGAATAACTTGCAGGCAAGTTCGAGGTTCTTTTCAGCTGCAACCCTTGATACACATAAGAGTACGCGGTCTAACTCACCAGCTCCCCATTGTTTTCGAAGAAAGCCGGATCGTCTTTGTGGGGTAAAAAGTGCCCGGTCTACACCACGGCTTAGCATTCTTACATTTTCATATCCCTTTTTTTCCAGTTCTTCAATTATCCAGTCGGTAGGTGCGAAGGTAGCAAGGGTGCGGTTGTGAAACCAACGGAGGTAAGAATCGACAATTGGTTTAAGGAAAGAAATCTTGTAGTGCCTTAAATATAGGTCGAAATTTGTATGAAAACCGGAAACTACCGGAATGCCCATTTTATTGGCAACTCGCAGGGCTGAAAATCCCGCCGGCCCTTCGGTTGCGAGATAGATCACATCCGGACGTTGGGCTTCCCACCTCGCTCTCAATAACTTGGAGCAGGGTAGTCCAAACCTGAGTTGGGGGTAGTTGGGGATAGGGCGGGCCGGTAAATCCACTTCGCTCCATGGATCATCATCTTTTCCGGTGGATTCCCGTGCGGGTCGAAGCACTTCGACTTGCGAACCCTGCTCACATAACCCTCGAGCTAAGTGGGCTAGGGTGAAGGACACTCCATTGACTTCNGGAGGAAAGGTCTCGGTGAGTAAGCAGATTCTTAAAGCCTTACGAATTCCATCTTTCATAATACAAATTTAACGTTATCTCTTATCGATTTTTCATCTTAGAGGTAACAATTCCGCACCAAAAAAAGGGCCGCCTCCGAAGAGGCGACCCTTGTATAAAACAAACAAACTTGACCGTACTACTTGACTGGCACAAAGCCGGTGCTTGCTACGATCTTTTGACCAGGTGCGGTCAAGGCGAAGTCCAAGAACTTCTTGGCTGCACCAGTCGGTGCACCGTTGGTGAAGCAGTTTAACCCGCGGGCCAACTTGTAGGAACCATCATTGGCGGTTGTTGCGGATGGAAGAACGCCATCTACCGCAATCACCTTGATTCCCTTGGCACCAACATAGGCCAATCCAACATAACCAATGCCGTTAGGATTATTGGCTACTTCGGTAGCGATTTGCTCGTTACCAGCCATCTTCTGTGTGGCGGAACCGTAGTCACGCTTGGCCATAGCAAACTTTTGGAAGAATGCATAGGTTCCGGAGGATGTGTTACGGGTATACCCGGAGATACCTCCGCTTTTTCCTCCCACTGCACTCCAGTTGGTTACATCCCCGGTGAAGATACGCTCGATGTCTTTGAGGGACAGCTTGGATAGTGGGTTGGATGCGTTAACGATCACGGCCACGGCGTCGTTAGCAACCACAGTCTTGACCAAGCGTACGCCATTGGAACCAGCTGCTGCCTTTTCCTTACCTTTGAGCTCACGGCTGGACATCCCGATGTGGGCGGTACCGTCGATAATGGCGGCAATACCGGTGGAAGATCCTTCTGCAGCGATTTCAAACTTGGAGCCGGGGTTCTTATTTTCATAAGCTTCCGCAATTTTCGGGATCATTTTCGCACCAAGGGTATCGGAACCCTTGATTACGAGCTTATCCTGGGCAAAGCCGGGCAGAGCTATGGCGAGTGCCGCAGTGGCAATCGAAAGTATTTTAGTGTATTTCATTTAATATAATTATTTATGATTTAGGTTCGGTGATAAAATTCAGTGTTTAGAAAAGGAACTGAACACGGGCACGGAAACCGTCAGCATTCGATTCAGTACCATTCCATGTACTGTCACCTTGGGAATCCCTGAGTTCGTTCATTTCATAACCGAGCATAAGTTTTGCGTCGTGTCCGTTAAAGAGGTAGTTAATGCCGACATAGTGTTGGTCTAATTCATCAACCTCTGATTCTGCAATGTTTGCCCTACGAACGATTTCTTTAGCACTTACTAATCCGTTGGCATTTTCGACAGTTGAATATCTGTATACTAATTCCCAAGATCCTAAAGGTGCATTATTGATGGCATAGGATCCTTGAATTGAATAACCTTTGTGATCGTGGTTAGCACCAGAAACATCTGCAGTCATGTACTCGGCATCTAGAACAAAGGCACCAAAACCTAAGGAGCCAAAAATGTTAAATGCAGTAATATCGTCAGCACTGTCACGAGCTGAAGTTTCATCGAGCTCCATTACACCAGCTGCAACACCAAAGCGATGGGTGATGTCTCCATCGTAGTTTGCATATGCAAGCTGTCCGTAGTAAGATAATTCGTTTGAATCATAACCATACTCACCGCCTTTGAGTTTACTATCCTTTGAGTTATGGTTTTGACCGGAATTTACAACAGCAGCAGCGTAAGAGAAACCTCCGTCAAAGCTTCCTTTTGCAAATAATCCAGTATGTCTTGCATTGAATTTTAATTGTTCAGCAAATTGACGATTAACAGCGGAGCGTTCAATTGCTTTTATTTTTGAAGAAGAAGATGTTTCCTCTAGTCCAAAAGGAACTTTCTTCTGTCCTAAGTCTACTCTAAAGGCGTCTGAATGCTTGTACCATACAGAAGCACCGTCAATGAAAACTTGATCTGCACTTGTTTTATAACTTTCGCCACCAACGTCGAATGAGGAAGTTTCGCTGTTAGGAGAAGCGGCAAAATCTAGAACGATGTCACCACCCCAGTTGTCTCCCGCTTTGGCATGACCGCCTAAGAAGAGACGACGAAAATAGAAGTGATTGCGATCTTCTTTGGAACCATCTTGTGCATCTGACTCTATTGCATCCCACTGTCCTTGGATGCGACCGGAGAACTTGAGTTCGGTGACTTTCTTGCTTTTGGGTTTAACTTGAGCATCGCCAGTAAAGGCAAAGCCTGCAGCCAAGACGGCACATAGGGTATAACTAAGAGTTTTCATAATATTTGAGGTTTAGATTCAGTTAGTTTTGTTTTTTTTGATTTGTACCCAAAGGTTTGGGCACATTTCGAGGATACGGGATGTTTGCACCGAAATTTCGAGTACTTTGTAACTTTTTTGCAACGAAGCACCCTGAACTAAACAACTTCATTGCTTTGTGGGTTTTGAGTTTTTATGTTTAGTCATCTGCCTAAATATGACGACTCCTGACGATCTCTTTAAAGCCCTGTCCGACCGCAACCGTTTGCGAGTGGTAGCGGCCTTATTGCAGAGCAAAGAGCTTTGTGCCTGCCAGATCCATGAATGGCTTGGAGTAACCGGGGCCACCGCATCCAAACACATGGGCATCCTCGTCGCATCCGGGTTGGTGCTCAGTCGAAAGGATGGGCGTTGGGTACATTATCGCCTTAATCGGAAGGATACGAATCTACGCTCTCTTTTTAATTGGATCCGTCGGCAATTGAAAGCAGACAAGGAACTGTTGGATGACCTTAATAAGCTAAATTCAGTAACGGCTTGTCCGCCGGTCGAGCTGCGTAAGCGCCAACGGGAAGCTGCCTCGACCTGTTGTTAACCACTTTTTTCAAACCTTTCTTAAAACTATGAATCAGAAACTAAAATTACTTTTTTTGTGCACGGGTAATTCCTGCCGTAGCCAAATGGCCGAGGGATGGACCCGTCACCTTAAGAGCGATCAAATCGAAGCCTACTCCGCCGGGATTGAAACGCACGGGCTTAACCCGCATATGGTTACGGTGATGGCGGAAGCGGGGGTGGATGTCACATCGCAGAAGTCCGAAAACATTCGGGACTTTGCCGATACCCAGCTTGATGTGGTGGTCACGGTATGTGGGCATGCTCATGAAACCTGCCCGGTATTTCCAGCCAATTGCAAGGTGGTGCATGTGGGGTTCCCAGATCCTCCCAAGATGGCGAAGGAACTTGCAGAGAGTGGAGCTTCTGAGGAAGAACAGCTGGAATGCTACCGCAAGGTGCGGGACGAAATTCGGGCATTTGTGGAAACCCTTCCGGGTTCTCTGGACAACCATTAAACGAGAGGCACTAAAATATGAGTGAGACAGAACCAACAGATCAACCCAAGCCTGCCCAATACCTCGCAGAATTTCTAGGCACCGCTTTTCTTTTTTGTGCGGTGGTTGGCTCTGGCATTATGGGTGCGGAGTTAAGCATGGGGAATGATGCGATTGCCCTGCTTGGAAATACCTTTGCCACCGTCTTTGCCCTCTATTTTTTGATTACGGTTTTTATGGAGCACAGCACCCATTTCAACCCGGCGGTTTCGTTGGTGATGCGTTTGCGTGGGGAAATCTCCTCCGCCACCCTGATTAAATTCTCGGTTCTACAAATT
>JGI20159J14440_10001965_pt1 | contig 14400 bp, 11 predicted proteins | sample COG_09_FD_14440 | JGI IMG/M metagenome (IMG submission 14440) | reverse complement strand
CTCTTTTTCTTTGCGTTTCAGAGAAATAATCATAAATATATGGCGCGTGGGTGGCAGGATTACCCCAATCCGCATCATAGCTAAATACAACATTAGTATCTGTCACACTTGTGAAACTTTGAAATTCAAAATTATCTGTTTCGTGAAAAAATTTTATACCATAAGCATNTGTTTNTTGGGAATCCATGCCCGGTCTATCGGAAAGAGTATTTAGACTTCCATCGATGGTCCATATATCTGCAGGGTCATCGANATCGATTTGTGTCATTAAAAATTTAATAGTTGATTCTGAGTTTATTTCCCAATTTGCCTTAAGCCTATAAGTTGATTCATCTTTTTTCGAAGTGTCCGATTTACCTGAATATAAATTTTTTCTAAAACCGTCTGAGTAGTCTTTTCTTAAAGCTATTCTGTATGTAAAGTCTTCATTATCTTGTGCCGATCCACCAAAAGCTATACCAACATTTCTAGTTCCATATTCTCCAGTTGTTATTTCACTAACTCCCTCAAATTCTTTTGTTGGTTCTTTGGTTTTTATATAAATTAGCCCGGCCATAGCGCTTGATCCAATTCTAGAGCCCTGTGGCCCTCTATGGACTTCAATTTGATCAACATCAAAAGTCGTTGCAATTCCTCCTTGTCCAGAATAATCAATATCATCTACTAAAAATCCAACTGCTGAATTGGGTGTCCTTTCATACCCGGATCTTTCACCGATACCTCTAATTTGAAAATGCCTTGCTCGTGAGTCGCTAGCTGCAAAATTCAAGTTTGGTATTAAATAAGATAAGTTTTCAAAATGTTTAATTGGAGCCGACTGAGTTTCTTTTGAGCTCAAAACTAATACGCTTGAGTCTTCTTCAAAAGCCTCGTCTCTCTCCAATTACCTTGAACTATAACCTCTTCAATATCTTCTGATATTAAATTTATTGAAAAGAAAAAAAGAAAAAAATAAGTTTTAATGGTTTTCATGCAATTCCTCCGCCATTATTGTATGGATCAGGTTCAAAGGGTTTCTGTAAAGATCTCAGGCAATAAAGCCACCCCTTTGCAGTTAGATTAGATGATATTATTTTTTGTGATTCTTAGCTAGATTTAATTGGGCAAATCTTCATTTAAATCATTTTGAAAGGTTTCAGTTAAAAATAAAACTGATAACAAAGTCAAAAATGAAGCAAATGCTATGTAGACCGAGACCCAAATAATTCCATAATCATTCCAAAGAAGTGCTGCAATCGTTGGAGCAAATGCGCCACCTAAAATCGCACCGAACTGATAGCCTAATGTGGCTCCCGAATATCTAACTTCAGTGCTAAATAACTCAGTGAAAAAAGCAGCTTGTGGCCCATACATCATAGAGACGAATACTAATCCACCGGTTATAGCCAAGACTATCAACCAAAAATTTCCAGTATCAACAAGCGGGAAAATAGCAAAAGCCCATAAACCAGTTAAAACTGCACCTAGCATGAAAATACCCTTTCTGCCGTGTCTGTCCGAGTATGAGGAAAAAAAGAACTGAAAAGGTATCATGATTGCAGAAGCTATTAACACTGCCACCAACATATCATCTCTAGTAATATCAGCACTTGCTACACCGTATGCTAATAAGAATGCTATCAATATATAAAACGTTACTTGTATTGAAAGGAATGCTCCAGCAGCTAGAGCAATTTTTGTTGGGTACTTTGTTATTGCCTCTATGATTGGTGATCTTGTTATCTTTACTGCATTACCAGTTTGTCTTGATGCTTGAAGTTCTTTAAATGCTTTTGTATCTTCTAAATTTAACTGAATATACATACTGATACCTATTAATATTGCGCTTGCTAAGAAAGGTATCCGCCAGCCCCACGAAAAGAAAGCTTCCTCAGAAACTAGAGCTCCAGTAATTATAAATGCAAGATTTGCAAGGATCACGCCTACCGGTACTCCTGCTTGAGCAAAGGCTCCGTAATAGCCTCTTTGATTAGATGGAGCGCTTTCTGTTACAAGTAGCATTGCCCCTCCCCACTGACCACCTATTGCTAGGCCTTGAGCAAAGCGCAAAGAAGTTAATAAAATTGGTGCAGTGACTCCAATCATGGCATAAGTTGGAAGTAGGCCAATTAGTGTTGATGAGACACCCATTAAGATTAATGCCATTATCAATGTTTTTTTTCTACCAACCTTGTCGCCAAAGTGGCCAAAAATTATTCCACCTATTGGTCTTGCTATAAACCCAGCTGCGAAAGTAAGCAAAGACAAAATTAATGCTGTGGAAGTTGAAGCCTCACCAAAAAATACTGTTGGGAATATTAATGCGGCTGAAGCGCCGTAAAGAAAAAAATCATACCACTCGATACTTGTTCCCGCTAAAGAAGTGAGTGCAACTTTTTGCATATTAGATTCTGAGTTAATGCTCTTTTCCATAATAAACAAGTATGCCAAATATTTAATAAAGTGAAAGAAGTATGATAGTTTTAAAGAATGTCATTTGAAGAAATAAGATATATAGCTATTGTTTATGCAAGTTCAATTATTCCAATTCTTATTTTAATAAAATATCGCTACGAGCTTCCAAAATGGGTGCCTGCTATTTATCTAGGTTCTTTTATTGTGTGCGCTCTTGGTTGGGAGATATGGTTCACTTATGGATTAATAGATGGCGAATCTGTTATTGAAAGAAGATCTGAAGTTTTAAATCAATGGATACCTCTTCATATCAATTGGATTGTAAACTCGCTGGCTGATGCGGGCACAGTTTGCCTTGGTGGTCTATGGTTGATTTGGGTGATGGGTAATAAGAAAAATTATATATTTAATAATTGGAGATGGGGTTCTTTTTTTATATTGACTATATGGTGTATTGGACAAAACATATTTGTTGAGCTTTTCCTTTATTATGATCAACTTAGTGAGGGTAAAAATTTATCATGGGCTCCTCTAATTCCAACGGGAAATATATTTAATCCAGTATTATTTGAAATTAATGGGAGGTCTTTAATGTTTCAGACACAACTTCCATGGATAATATTGCCGCCACTACTATATTTAGCTGTTATTAGATTAACTAAAAAATTTGATTAGATTTTTTGGATGCTATCCTCAAAATTTATTCCATCAAAATCAATGACTTTTTCAATCTTTGGCGGGCTTTTAACACAACGCAGGTTGACACTGTACATATCTGGATGAGATCTTGGTTGATAGAAACTTTTTATTCCACATAATTTACAAAAAAAATGCTTGGCATTTTTAGTTCCAAAAGTATATGAAGAAATTTGGTCATCACCATTAATAAGAGTTAAATCCTCATGTTTTATGAAAAGATGCTCATAATCATAAGCATTACATATTGAGCAATTACACTTCCAAATATCAACCCTTTCATNTGATTGAAATTTAAAACTTACTGCTCCGCAATGGCAGCCTCCATAATATTCTTTCANATTGAAATATTACATGAAAATATATATATTTTTAAATAAACTTTACAATGCAAGAAACCAATCNAACCTAAGAGATCAAAATGTTAAAAATAATATTACTCATCATNTTTATAACTAATTCATTTTTATATGCTGATGAGGGCATGTGGGAGCCTTATCAGATGAAGGGCTTAAAAAAAGAACTAAGAACTAGTGGATATAATAGAAATGTATCCAATGTAAGTGATTTATTTAAACATCCTATGAGTGCTATCGTAAGCCTTGGGGGTTGCTCAGCAGCATTTGTTTCGGATGAAGGTTTAATAGCTACAAACTACCATTGCATTGAAAGAGGATTTTTACAATTTAATTCAAATTCAGAAACTGATTTATTTGAGACAGGTTTTGTTGCGAGAACAAAAAATGCTGAAAAAAGGTCTGCACCTGGATCAAGAGTATATGTAACTCTTGAAAGCACAGAAATTACCGAACAAGTATTAAAGAGTCTTAATGATGAAACTCAAGATATTGAAAGAGCTGAAATTATTGAAAAAAATATAAAAGAAATAATAAGTGTGTGTGAAACCTCTGATGAAATTGAATGTAGGGTTAGATCTTTTTTTAGTGGAGAAACATATAAACTTGAAAAAGTTTTAAAAATTAAAGATGTGCGATTAGTTTATGCTCCGCCTGCTCATATTGGTGAGTATGGAGGAGAGATTGATAATTGGATGTATCCTCGACATACAGGAGACTTTGCACTTCTAAGAGCTTACACCTCAAAAGATGGTTCTAGCAAAGAATTTAATAAAGAAAATGTTCCTTATAAATCTAATTCTTTTTTAAAAATATCTGCAAAAGGTGTAGATGATGGTGATTTTGTTATGGTAGTTGGTTATCCCGGCAGGACTAATAGGCTACTTACCTTTAATGAAATTAAATATGATCTAGAAGTAGGCTTCCATGAAACTGTTAAATTTCTTAAAAGAGGTATTGAGCTAATGGATAAAAATACTAATGATAGCGATGGTTCGAAGTTAAAATATAGAGGTTTAAAAAGTGGCTATGAGAATTACTTCAAAAAAATATCAGGACAAATAAATGGTGCTGAGAATTTTAAACTTCTTGTAACAGAGGAATCTAATTGGAATAATTTTTTAAAATTTGTTGAAAAAGAAGCTTCTAAAACTGAAAAAGATTATTTAGATGCATTGTTAAATTTAGTTGATGAGGAGCAAAAAGAAAGTCTTGCTAGATCTTACTATGGAAATTCAGTTTTAATTTCACAAGCAAAAAGATTATACAGAAATGCGGTTGAAAAAGAGAAAATAGACTCTGAAAGAAAGCCTGGCTATCAGGAGCGAGACCAAGAAGGAATTATGAATCGAATAAAGTCACTTGATTATTCATTTGATTTAAAAATAGATAAAGTAATTTTTAAGGATAGGTTGTCGGTATATTCAAAAATAGATTCCTCTTTAAGAAGACCTATTTATAGTGAACTATTAAAACTAGATGGCAACTTGAACAAAACGAATCAAGCTGTAGATGAAATATATTCCTCGCAATATAGAGACTCTAAGAGTTTTCTCAAGATGATGGAATATAGTCTAGACGAACTCAACAACTCAACTGATCCTCTTATAATGTTCGCAAAAAAAACATACGAAGAGTCGCTAGAATACGAGAAAAAATATGAGGCAATCAGTGCAAGGAGACAATTATTAAAATCTAAATTTATTGGGTTATTAAAAAATTATTACGAATCATCTAATAGGCAACTTTATGCAGATGCTAATGGCACTCTTAGGGTTACGTATGGAAATGTTGCTGGAGTTTCCTTGGAAGATGGCGTTCGATATGAGCCATTTACAAGATTAGAAGGAATTGTTCAAAAACATACAAATGAAGAGCCTTTTGATGCAAGTGATAAGTTATTAAAACTTATTAATAATAAAATTATGGTAAATATTTCTATAAGCCAATTAATTCTGTTCCAGTAAATTTTCTATCAACCCTAGATATAACAAATGGTAATTCTGGCTCAGCTACCATTAACTCGAAATTTGAATTAGTTGGGCTTGCATTTGATGGAATGCTGGAGACAATCATTGCAGACTACAAGTATATCCCTCAGGCTAGGACAATTTCAGTGGACTCTAGATATCTTTTATGGACGTTAGAGAAATTAGAAAAGGCAGATAATATTCTTGAAGAACTTACCATAGTCAACTAAATGGTGGGTCTGGGTGGACTCGAACCACCGACCTCACCCTTATCAGGGAAATAAGCTGTCGCTCACAACCCTTATAATAAAGGCATTTCTTACATTTGGGAAATTAAGTTCCCCAATAGTTCCCCGTGTTAATTTCTAAAAATTTCTCTATTTCTCATATCTCTTATTTTTGTAGAAAAGGCTTTATAAATGTGTTTTTAAACCACACCAATTTTGTAAAGATATTCTTTAATAGCCTTTACCATTTCTGATGTCCAGATGTAGCCAGATGGATGAGGTACAAATATAAAAGGAATAGAGCTATCTGTTTCATAGTGGTACATTTTTGTTGGGGGTCTATCACCACAGTCAAGTTCAAATGAATGTATTTCATTAAGATTAAATCTTTTGGCGATTTTTGGAACCTCTGCCTTGTTTGATTTAAAAACCAAAATTAAATCGGGGTTATGAGCCTTGAATAACTCAAGATTCATCTTCACACAAAAACCCCAATGAGGATTTTTATCTAAACTATAACCATATCTTTCATCAAAATGTTTCTTGCTTACTGATGTTGAGTTCCAAAAGAACGCTTCTGTAAGTATTATATTTTTTTGAGCCCCCAAGACATCATAAGCACACTTTAAATATCTTCCATCAGCCCCAATAGCAGATCTTGTTTTATTATTATCTTGGACCCACCAGTCATAATCTGAGGATTCCTCTGTTGGAAAGGGTCTTCCTTTATATATTTTTCTATAGTCTTTTCCCTTAGGATCGCCACCAGGATTTATTCCACAAATCATAATATCAGCCGGTTTGCCATTTCTTTTTACAGGACAAGCAAACATGAAATGATGAGCATTTAAAAGTTCTTTATTGTTAAAAGTGTATTCTCTTATTTCTTTTAATAGCTCTATTTCTTTTTCTTTTATGAAGTCAGTCATTGCTTGTATTCCTTAGGCATTCGATAGTAAGAGTATAAAAATAAATGCATATAGTGCTAATTTTATCCCACCCAAAAGACCCTCTGCACTTAACCATCTTACATATTGAATTATTAGGTATATGAAGACAAATATGCCAGTCAAAGATATTAAATAATATAAAGTCTCACTTATCACTATCTACTTCCATTGCTGATTTTTCTAGGTATGATTTTTCTATCGACCAATCCACATATTTATTAATTAATAATATTAAAAATGCTGTGCCTAGAGCGAGAAAGATATACTTGCCATAAAGGATAATTTGTAAACTTATATATATATACATTTTATTTAATAAATCTACGAATGTTGGTATCTGACCAAAAGACCCATTTTCACCAAAAATATCAGGGGCATATCCTTCCATGAAGCCTGTAAAAACTGCAAAAAGGAATGGAAGCACTATTAATATAAGAATTATTATGTCGTCATATTTTTTTAAATTTCTTTCCTCTAAATCTTGTGGCAAGTCCTGAGGAAGAGTTGCAATGTAGTTTTGAACCAAATTTTTCTTATTAAAAAATAATGGGAAATCTACAAATATTAAATGAATACATTCTAATAAAAAATCTAATAGCCAAATAAGAATAAACATTAATAATCTAATATGCGCAGCGATAAAGTAAGCACAATATTTTAAAAATTCAGCTGCTATTGCTAAAAGTGCAAAAAAGAAAGCTGACTGAGCTGCTTTTTTCCCCCTCAATTGTATGCCTGCAAGCTTAAATGAGGAACGATTAGGCTTTGTCCAGTTAAATGTACCAAATCTACTTGAGGTTGATAATGTAAAACCAGACTTTGATAAATTAAGGTTTAAAAGATTATTCGAATTAGACCATCTGCCTCTTAAAATGGTCCCGCCTCTTCTTAAACCTACAGTTAACCCTTTGATGGTTTTTGAGATTCTAAAGCCATGCTTAGTATTATATGTTGCATTTCTTCCAAGCTTGGCTGACGCATTGATGCCTGATGTTCTTGAAGCCCTTAATCTAAGTTTTGAATCATCAGAATGAACCTTTACCTCTGCTCGTTTCAGAGGTTTGCCTTTAAAGATCTTTAGGAATTTCATTTAATCTAATTTGCTTAGGTAGTTTTCTATAGATATATATATTGTTTAATAAAATCTGATTTTTAATTTTCTGGCAAATTTTACCTCACATTTTTTTATATAGCCGTAATTCAAGCCCTATTATTCTATTAAGAATTTTTATTTTTTTTTATAGAAATAATAATTGGTAAATTTCCTATTCCAAAATATCTGAGAGGATTAAAAGTGAAAATATTTCTTATTTCTAAATAATCTAACTCACCGATATCGCTTATATTAATTTTATTTGTATGAGCCCAGTCCATCTTGCCAAATATAAATTCATGCTTCTCATTTATCTTGAGCTCAATTGATTCGTCTTGACTAATTTCATCGAGTAATACATTTTCATTTGCAAGTATTTGTAATTTTCTAAAGGTAGCAAAACCACCTGTTTTGCGTTTAATCAATACTGTCATAGTTTTATTTCTTGGTTCAGGCACTATAGCTTCTTCGGTCTTTATAGGAGCTTCGTCTTTTGTTTTTTGCTCACTGCCATCCTTTATTAAAGTTACGGTATCTACTTTGGTTTTTTTTGATGGCTTGCTTGATATTTTTGAAGAAAAAAGAGTTTCGGCATTACAATCAATGCATGTGTAGGTACTATTCAGATAGCCCATAAGCCTATTATCTTTGTATCTCTTGTCCTGCGATCCGTCTTTATTTGTTTTCTCATAAAATGAACGAGTTGTAGTGTCTAAACACTTCAAATTTCTTGATCCACAATATGCACAATACTTATTCCAATCTAGGTGAGTTGCAACATAAATAATTACTGGGTAAATAATCGAAAATGCCCAAAATATAATATTACTTAAATCTGAATCAGGGTTTATTTGCCAAATTTTAAAACTTAAGTAAAACCCTAAAAATGGAAAAACTAAGGGGAGAGTCAAAAACATTAAAACATATGATTTTTTTGAAAAAAGCGAATTTATATAATCTGTCATATCAATTATAATAACAATATAACGTGTTAATTGTGAACACATATCTTTAGTTTGTGAATGCGTGGGTAAAAGAGAGAACAGAGCTAATATATCTAGGCTTTTAAAAAAATCAGTTTTTAAGAGAAAAATGGTGGGTCTGGGTGGACTCGAACCACCGACCTCACCCTTATCAGAGGGATGTTCTTATAAGACGCAAGGTTATAGTAAGGCCTTTTAACCAATATGGGAAATCAAGTCCCCCAATTCTCCCCCAATTTAGTCATTAAAAAAAGCTGTGGCTTTTTCTTGTATCTGTTTCTTATCTTCTTCCTGTATATGGTGTTTATATGGCTCTAGTCCCTTATCTTATTTGTAACGAGTGAATTCTTTAAGCTTGTCTTGGTTCTTACAATTCTTGGCAACTATAGTGGCGGCAGTATGTCTAAACAATATTCAATTGTATTTAACCTGTCCTCCCATATATATAATTTTTAGTAAGCTCATGCTCGGGATCTCCAAATATTTTTTTTGTATTTCCCGCTTCAATTAAATTACCTAAATGAAAGTAAGCTGCTCTCTGTGAGACTCTTGCTGCCTGACTCATTGAATGAGTAACCATGACTATTGCATAATTTTCTTTAAGTTCATTTATTAGCTCTTCTATTTTTTCTGTTGCAATAGGATCTAATGCGGAACATGGCTCATCCATTAATATCACGTCAGGCTTAATTGCAATTGCTCTAGCTATGCACAATCTCTGTTGTTGCCCACCTGAAAGTGATGTGCCGGGAGAATGAATTCTATCTTTTACTTCATCTAGCAATCCTGCTCTGTCTAAGGATAAGTCAACCAACTCATCTAACTCTCTTTTAGATGATGTTATTCCATGAATCTTGGGTCCATAAGCAACATTTTCATAGATAGACTTTGGGAATGGATTGGGTTTTTGAAAAACCATACCGACCCTTGCTCTCAATAACACAACATCCATGTCACCAGAATAAATATCTTCACCTTCAAGAGAAAATTCTCCAGTAACACGACATGAATCAATTGTGTCATTTAGCCTATTTAAACATCTAAGAAAAGTTGATTTTCCGCACCCGGAAGGACCAATAAGCGCAATCACTTCTGATTTGCCAACCTCAAGGTTAATGTTTTTCAGCGCTTGGTTTTCACCATAGAAAACATTGCAGTCTTTTACAGACATAACAACATCCTTAGATGAGTTTATGCTACCTACTGTTTTAAATTCCTCTTTCTGATTTACATTGTGTTGATTGATATTTTTCATATTTTTACCATTTAATTTCATATTTATTTCTTAACCATATTGCTAATGAGTTCATGAGAAGAAGGAAAGCCAAAAGAACCATAATAGCTGCAGAAGTTTTTTCAATAAATCCTCTTTCTGGAGAATCAGCCCATAAGTAAACCTGAACTGGTAGTGCTGCTGAAGAATCTAATGGAGATGAGGGAATATCAACAACGAATGCTACCATTCCAATCATAATCAACGGCGCAGATTCACCCAATGCTCTAGCCATACCAATAATAGACCCTGTTAGTATTCCCGGAAGGGCTAAAGGAAGAATATGATCAAAAATAGTCTGTATTTTTGAGGCACCAACTCCCAAAGCTGCATCNCTTATACTTGGAGGGACAGACTGCAATGATGCTCTTGAGGCTATAATTACTACAGGAAAGGTCATGAGCGCTAAAACTAAGCCACCTACCAGAGGAGCTGAGCGTGGCATCCCTAAATAATTAATAAAAACAGCTAATCCCAATAAGCCATAAATGATAGATGGTACAGCGGCTAAATTATTAATATTTATCTCAATAAAATCAATAAATCTATTTTTAGGAGCAAACTCTTCTAAGTATATTGCGGCAGCAACTCCTAATGGAAAAGCAATCATAAAAGTTATAGACAGCATCAATGCTGAGCCAACCAAAGCTCCCAAAATTCCAGCTTGTTCAGATTCTCTGGAATCTCCAGATGTAAAAAGTGTTGTATTGAATTTATTCTCAATAATTTTTTGCTCTTGTAGTTGTTTAACAAAACTTACTTGTAAATCTGATATTCTTCTTGAGCTTTCCGGCAAGTTAACGTCTATATTCCCTTTCAATAGCATATCCACCTCATCATCTAGGGGAAGCCACAAATCAATTTGACTGCCAATCAATGAAATGTCTTCTATAACTAGCCTTTGTATTTTTATACCGGCACCGGAACTAAGTAGTTCTCTTAATTCTCTTTTATCTGCTCTTGATTTGACTTCTGGGAACAACTTATAAATAGCCTCATATACTATTCCATCAAAATCTCCATACCTTATCTCTTCTATATCGCTTGTTCTATCTGGATCAATATATTCATAACCTAAATTAATATTTAATCTAATTTCGGCCTGATTGAATGCGGTATATCCTTTTGAGATTATGCTAGTAAAAAAAATGACTAAGAAAATTATTGCAGCAAATATACTAAATTGACCATATCTCTTAAATCTAGCCTCTTTCTTATATCTAGTTTTTAGATTCTTATTAACTATTTCTGTAATTGATGATTTATTCATACTGTTCTCTGTATTTTCTGACAATTTTCAAAGCTATAAAATTTAAAAATAATGTAAAGACAAATAAAGTAAGTCCAAGTGCAAACGCAGCTAATGTTTTTGGGCTATCAAACTCCTGATCCCCTGTCAGCAAGGTAACTATTTGAACTGTGACTGTTGTAACTGCATCTATAGGATTAAAAGATAGTTTTGCCGATAAACCTGCAGCCATTACNACGATCATTGTTTCTCCAATTGCTCTAGAAGCTGCAAGAAGTATTCCNCCTATAATGCCAGGAAGAGCAGCTGGTAATATAACTTTCTTAATGGTTTCTGACTTTGTTGCACCAAGCCCATATGAACCTTCTCTTAAAGACTGNGGAACACTTGAAATAACATCATCTGATAGTGATGATACTAAAGGGATGATCATAATACCCATNACTAAACCAACTCCTAAAGCGCTCTCAGANGCGATATCTAAACCAACTAAAGAACCAACATGTCTAATAAATGGAGCAACNGTTACTACAGCAAAAAAACCATANACGACGGTGGGTATTCCTGAAAGGATTTCTAAAATTGGTTTGGTTATAGCCCTAACTTTAGTATCTGCATACTCAGATAAATATATAGCAGTTAATAAGCCAATAGGAACGGCCAAAAATAGTGCTATTAAGGAAATTAATATTGTTCCAGCAAATAATGGCATCGCACCAAATAAACCAGAAGACCCAACTTGACCATCTCTAATAGCCATTTGAGGGCTCCAGCTCAAACCAAATAAAAAATCACTGAAATTTATAACTTCAAAGAANCTAAGNGCTTCNAAAAGCACTGATAATAAAATGCCTGCTGTTACAAAAATCGCTACTAATGCAGAACTAAAAAAAAGGAGGTGGATTGCATTTTCAATGAAATTTCTTGCTCTATAGGTAGCTGTAATTGATCTGTATGCATAAATAAAAGTAAGCAACCCTAAAATTAAAGAGCTGTAAAGAACGACTGAATGTATTAAATCATATTGTGCATTATAGAAATCTGCGGCCTGCTGAATGCCTGCAAATGATGAACTGTCAGAAATATTGCCAAGTGCTAAGTTTTTAATATTATTAAGAACAAGAGTTAGCTCATTATCAGAAAGATTTTTAATGTTTTCTGGTAGAGAATTAACTAGATTTGATGTAACGAATGATTCTGCAAATAAAGAATATAATAAAACTATACATAGTGTGGGAATGGAAAACCAAAGGCTTGCGTAAAACCCATAATATTTAGGTAAAGAGTGCAAAAATCCATTCTGCTTTTTAATGTTAATTGCATGTCTTTTGGCTATAAAAAATATAGTTAAACAGAACAACAAAATAATTATAAATAAAAAACCAAACATTTAAGTAGTATTTAAAGAAAAAGCATGGGCATAAGACCCATGCTTTATATGCAAAATATTTAAGTTTTTGGGAGATAAATTAGTCAACTTAAATAAATACCTTTTTTTATAGTCCCATTAACGGTGTTAGCTTTTTACCAGCAGATGCAAATTCTTTGTACTCTGAGTTTGGCATTGGAATTAAGCCTTTATCAGATAAGTATCCACTTTGACCAATAGCACCCTTACTTGTAAATTCTCTGACGTATTGCTTGATCCCTGGTATTGATGAGGCATGGGCATTTTTTACATAGAAATATAATGGTCTTGATACTTTATATGTACCATCTGCAATATTTTCAAATGTTGGCAAGGCTCCATCAACCATTGAGCCTTGGATAGTATCTGAATTTTGGTCCAAGAAACTATACCCGAACACACCTAATGCATTCGGATTCGCGTTCAGTTTTGAAACAATTAAATTATCATTTTCTCCAACTTCAATATAAGGACCGTCTTCCCTTACAGACCTACAGATACTTTTGTATCTATTTTTATCTTGTTTTTTAATATCTGCTAGCCATTTGAAAGTCTTGCAACCACCNTCCATGGCAAGNTCAGCAAATGCGTCTCTTGTTCCAGATGATGGNGGAGGACCAAGAACTTCGATAGCAATATTTGGCAAAGAGGGATCTACATCACTCCATGTTTTATTAGGATTTGCAACTAACACTTTTTTTCCTGAAGGGCTTGGAATCATGGGAGATAATGCCAAGAAAATTTGACGCTTCGTTAAACTTAGGTTTTGTCCTTTTCTTGAATTAGCAATAACAATTCCATCATAACCAATCTTTATTTCAGTGATTTCATTGATTCCTGCTTTTGTACAACTGTCAATTTCACTTTGTTTAATTCTTCTAGATGCATTAGTTATGTCTGGATGCTCAACACCAATTCCTTTACAGAATAGCTTTAAGCCACCACCAGAACCTGTNGATTCAATGACTGGTGTGTTGAATTTTGTTTTTTTACCGAACCTTTCAGCAACAACTGTTGCAAAAGGATAAACAGTTGATGAGCCTACTATCTTAATAGTATCTCTTGCAGCTGCATTAGCTAGAGTTGGTAAAGAGCTTATAATAATAATTGTTACAGATAAGCTTAAAATTTTCTTCATCATATTTCTCCTGTTGAAATGAAGTTATCTTTGATGAACTTATGATAAAAAAATACTGCAACTTTAAAGCTACAGCTATGTAAATATTAGTGAAGAGTAATCAACGCAATTATGACAATTGTAAACTTTTAGATTGCAGAGTGGTGGGTCTGGGTGGACTCGAACCACCGACCTCACCCTTATCAGGGGTGCGCTCTAACCAAGCTGAGCTACAGACCCGTTTAAAACGGAAACGCATTTTAACTTTTATCTATCAAAGATAAAAGAGATAAGAAGACCTAATTTTTATTGATTTTTTTGAGACTGATAGAGACTGTAATAAACGTAAACCCAGGGAATAATTATTACGTATTCGAAAATGCCCAAAATTATTAACTGAACAATACTTTGATCCAGCAAAGAAGAAAAGATTGAGGATGGTACTGCAGTTATCAATATAAAAAGAAACGTTAAGCCAAATAATGTTCCGCCATGCTCATCAGTCTTTTCCCAAGATAATTTTAAAGAATCTATGACACCTTTGTTCTCAAGCATTATAAAAGAGGGAAACAGGGCCAATCTTGCACCAACATAGATTCCTGGCAAAATTAATAATAAAAGACCAAAAACTACAGCGATAATACTTAAAATATATGCACCAAATAGTGGAAAGAATTTTTGTAT
>JGI20159J14440_10001927_pt1 | contig 14534 bp, 13 predicted proteins | sample COG_09_FD_14440 | JGI IMG/M metagenome (IMG submission 14440) | reverse complement strand
AGCTAGCTGAGTTTGACACAGAGTCCCTGGATCAGGCTGCGCGAGAAGCGCTCTATGTTACTTATATTGAACGCCAGGGCCGCGATATCGAGGCATTGGCTCGGGACCTAAGCGTTAAGATTCCAAACGGTTTTCATTATGCGGGCGTTGCTGGTTTGTCTTCTGAGATGATCGCAAAATTAAGTGCAGCGCGTCCGGCGTCACTTGGCGCCGCTAAAAATATTGAAGGGGTAACGCCGGCGGCTTTAACCGCCGTATTGGTGAGCATTAAATCTCAAAGCCTGAAAAATACCGGATGAAGCAGCAAGAAACACTCGCCAGTCTGAATGTTTCACGTGAAACAGAGGCGCAGCTCAACGATTTTGTTGCGTTGGTTGAAAAGTGGAATCCGGTATCAATCTGATCGCTAAGGGCAGCATTCCGAACATCTGGAGCCGTCACATTGAAGATTCGGCACAAATTATCGCATTGGCAAAGCTGTCAGACTATTGGATTGATATTGGCAGCGGCGGGGGTTTTCCCGGTATCGTTGTGGCGATTTGCTTGAAAGAGATCTCCCCATCCACTTGTGTCGCCTTGGTCGAAAGCGATATGAGAAAAGCCACATTCCTCCGTCAAGCAGCCGCGCTTCTAGAGCTTAACTGTGAAATCCACAGCTCAAGAATTGAATCCTTAACGATAGCTCCGGCGGCCACCCTCTCGGCGCGGGCGCTCGCACCTCTGCCTAGTTTGCTAGAATATGCCGAAACTCTCGTGGAAAAGGACGGTGTGTGTTTGTTCATGAAGGGACAAACCTATCAGGATGAACTTGCGGCGGCGCAAAAATCATGGTCATTTGAACATGACATCGTACAGAGCCAGACAGATAGCAATGCCGCGGTGTTGAAAATCAGGAATATTCGACGTGTTGCAGATTAAACCAAAAATTTTCGCCATCGCGAACCAAAAGGGTGGGGTCGGGAAGACAACTACAACCCTAAATTTGGCAGCTGCAATCGCAGAAGCCGGCTTTAAAGTGCTGGTTATGGATCTTGATCCTCAGGGAAACGCGTCAACGGGGCTTGGCTCCCACGCTGATGCGCGCGAATTTACCACTTATGATGTTCTGATCGGCACTCACGTTGAGCCCCGATTTATACAAAAAACAGATATTGAAAATATCGATCTTGTCCCATCAACAACGGATCTCAGCTCTGCAGATATTGAGCTGGCCAGTGCAAAGAACCGAAGTGAAAAGCTGCGTAAGGTTTTCGGCAACTCAGACCTTTCAAAATATGATTATGTATTGTTGGACTGCCCCCCATCGCTCAATGTTCTAACTGTGAACGCGCTGATAGCGGCTCATGCGCTCATTATTCCTTTGCAAAGTGAATTTTTTGCACTGGAGGGGCTGTCACAGCTACTGATGTCCGTGCGAGAGGTTCGAGATCTAGGCAATCCCGACCTCAGAATCGAGGGCGTGGTGCTCACAATGTATGACGCGCGCAATCGCTTGTCCCTGCAGGTCGAAGAGGACGCGCGGGAAAATCTGGGCGAACTGGTCTTTAAAACAGTCATTCCCCGCAATGTACGAATAAGCGAGGCGCCGTCTTTTGCGATGCCTGTTTTAAGTTATGATAGCCGATCCAAAGGGGCGGAGGCCTATCGCGCCCTCGCTCAAGAGATTTTGGCACGAAGATGATAAAGAGTTAGGACACACCATGGCCAATACACCCAAACGCCAAAGAGGTCTCGGCCGAGGCCTATCCGCTCTTATGGCAGATATTGAACCCGCCGTTGGTGACTCGGGTCCAATAGGGTCTGATCGGCGCAATGATATGCTTGTGCCAATCGAAAATATACATCCCAACCCGGATCAACCGCGCCGGCATTTCGACGTTGACGATCTAAATGACCTAGCAGGGTCCATTCGTTCTAAGGGCATTATTCAGCCCCTGGTCGTGCGCGCCCATCCAGGCAAAACTGGAGAGTATGAAATTGTCGCGGGTGAACGACGCTGGCGCGCTTCTCAACTTGCCCAGCTGCATGAATTGCCTGTTGTGGTGCGGGAATTTTCTGACCAGGATGTGCTTGAAATCGCCATCATCGAGAATATCCAACGCGCAGACCTAAATCCAATTGAAGAGGCAATCGGTTATCGACAGCTCATGGATAAGTTTGGCCATACGCAAGAGCAGATGGCCGAGGCGCTTGGAAAATCGCGCCCGCATATTGCAAATGTACTTCGCCTTCTGGCACTACCGGAAGATGTTCAATCCCTTGTCGTCAATGGTAGCCTTTCAAGTGGTCACGCCCGTGCTCTGATTACGGCGCCCAACGCCTCTGATCTGGCGCGTGTTGTTGTGGCGCGGGGGTTATCTGTCCGCCAGACTGAGAAACTGGTGAAAGAGCCCAAAACCTCCGGCAAAGAGCGCGTGTCAAAATCCGTCAAAGACGCAGACACACGTGCGCTTGAGGGCGACCTTTCCGCAGCGCTTAAAATGGCGGTTTCGATTACACATAATCCCGGACAAGAGGGCGGCTCGATCACTGTTCGTTACAAAAACCTAGAGCAGCTTGATGAGCTTTGTCGTCACTTAGCCGGGCTTTAATACATCAAAGCCTGGACCAGCTGATTGAGCAGCGGGCGGCCGGTTTTTGTGGCGCGCAGCCGATCGTTTGAAAGTTCCAGTAGACCCAAATCAAGCAAGTGATCTGGGATTTTCAGCTGAGTGTCGGCGATGCCCTCAATGCGCGTGCGCGAAATCCCATCTGACACCCGCAATCCCATCATGATTAATTCATTTGCATGATCTTGTGGGGTTAAAACCTCCTGACGACTGGTCCCACTGTTCAGTTTTGCCACCCGCTCCAACCAGGCCGGCGGCGCCAATGCTGTTTGTGTGGCGTGACGCCTTCCTGCCAAGGTTAGGCGCCCATGGGCTCCGGGCCCAATTCCGATATAGTCACCCCCACGCCAATATATAATATTATGATTTGATTCCAATAGCTTGTGTGAATAATTGGATACCTCATAGGCGTGTAAGCCTGCCGCAGCGCAGATCTCATTGGTTGCATCGAACATATCCGCGCTCAAGTCTTCATCGGGCAATCCCGCCAATTTGCCCGCTTTTGCTCGAAAACCAAAGGCCGTCCCCGGTTCGATCGTGAGTTGATACAAAGACAGGTGCCCCGCGCTCATTTCAATGGCTTCGGTCAGCTCTCTTTGCCAAGCTTCAAGCGTTTGGTCCTGCCTTGCATAGATCAAATCAAAGCTGACCCGTTCAAAATAAGTCTTCGCAACCGTGAGGGCGGACCGCGCCTCCGCCACTGAATGCAAACGGCCAAGGCGCTTTAGGTCTGGATCGTTCAACGCCTGAATTCCCATGGAAATCCGGTTCACTCCAGCCTTACGGAAATCCGCGAAGCGTGATGCTTCAACAGAGGATGGATTGGCCTCAAGCGTGATTTCAATATCATTCGCGAAGGGCCAATGCCCCCGCGCGCGATCAATTAAACGTCCGACCATATTGGGTGGCATCAGACTTGGGGTGCCGCCCCCGAAAAAAATTGAATTTAATACGCGGTCTTGGGTGAGGGCCGCGTGGCGATCCAATTCCCTTAATAGGGCGTGTTCCCACATTTCAGTGTCAACCGTGGCGCTGACATAGGAATTGAAGTCACAATAAGGACACTTCGCTTCACAAAATGGCCAATGGATATAAAGGCCAAACCCGCCGTGGCGCCAATCTTCCATCACGTCAGACAGCCAGACACCAACTTGTTAAAGGCATCTGCCCGATGGCTTAGGGGGTGCTTTTCTTCGGGGAGCATCTCAGCAAATGTTTGATCAAACCCATCGGGTTGAAACATAGGATCAAAGCCAAATCCATGCATACCGCGCATTGGCCAAACCACTTGACCGGGCGCAATGCCGGTGAAAATCTCATCGTGACCATCTGGCCATGCTAAACATAATGTACAATTAAACTGCGCATGGCGCGGGAAGGGTGCATTTGCTGCTTCCAGCTCATCCCAAACCCGCGTCATCGCCATTGTGAAATCGCGACCACTGGGGGTTTCCGCCCAATCGGCCGTATAAACCCCGGGTGCGCCATCCAGCCCATCAACACAAATTCCACTATCGTCAGACAGAGCGGGCAGACCGGCCGCCTGCGCTGCAAAATGTGCTTTCAGGCGCGCATTTCCAGCAAAACTGGTCTCAGTTTCCACCGGTTCTTCCAGGCCCAGCTCCCCGGCACTCACACATGCGATGCCAAAGGGAGCCAAAAGAGCCTGAATTTCGCGCAACTTGCCCTTATTGTGACTGGCAAGAACGATCTTAGGTTCGGTGAGCACGCGCATCAGCCAACGGCCGCCAATTGCGCAGCCACCATTGCGACACGCCCGCCTCGGCCAGATCAATCAGCTGTCCCATTTGATCACGAGAGAATGTTGAGCCCTCTGCCGACATCTGGACTTCAACCAATTTGCCCGATCCCAACATCACGAAATTGCCATCAACCCCAGCCTCACTGTCCTCCGGGTAGTCCAGATCCAAAACCGCTTGGCCCGCATAGATACCACAGCTCACCGCAGCCACGGGATCCACAAGCGGATCGCTGATAATATCTCCAGCTTTCATGAGCTTTTGCACAGCGAGCTTAAGCGCCACCCAACCGCCTGTGATTGCGGCGCAACGCGTCCCGCCATCTGCTTGGATCACATCGCAATCGATACTGATTTGCCGCTCACCCAGAGCCACCCGATCCACACCGGCGCGCAAACTCCGCCCATGAGACGTTGAATCTCTTGAGTGCGCCCCGATTGACCGTTTTTGGCCTCCCGGCGCATGCGCGTATGGGTGGCGCGGGGCAGCATCCCATATTCTGCTGTTACCCAACCCAATCCTGAGTTCCGCAGAAAAGGAGGCACGCGCTCTTCCAAACTGGCTGTGCAAAGCACATGCGTATCGCCAATCTTGATCAAACAAGATCCCTCGGCATGACGGGTGACATCTGTTTCAATCACAATGTCACGCATTTGATTTAATTCTCGATTGGATGGTCGCATCGCTTGTCCTCTCTGTGTTCATGCGCGAATATGCGAAGCGGACCCCAAATAGCAAGGCTTAGGTGAATGGATTCGTCTACAGAGTTATTTTCAGAAATGGATGCCCGGAGCCGTGAAGTGTTTCAACGGGTTGTGGAAAGCTACCTGTCTTCCGGGGAACCGATGGGCAGCAACACGTTAACCCAACACATGACACAACCCGTGAGCGCCGCCACCATTCGCAATGTCATGAAAGACTTAGAGCTTCTCGGCCTGCTTGACAGCCCGCACACCTCTGCCGGCCGGCAGCCCACGGAGCTTGGTCTGCGAATGTTTGTCGATGGTATTTTGGAGGTTGGGGAGCCCGATGAGGCCACCCAGCGTAAAATTTCCGCAACAATGGATGAAAACGACAGCATCACAGGCATGCTTGACCGTATGTCCAGCACCCTTTCCGGACTTACCCGCGGAGCATCTTTGGTTCTGGCGCCCAAAAAGTCATCGCCCATAAAACATATTGAATTTGTTTCCTTGGCGACCGACCGGGCGCTTGTGGTTTTGGTTTTTGCCAATGGCGAGGTTGAAAACCGGGTATTTCGACCGCCTTTGGGTCAAACCCCGAGTCAAATGCGAGAGGCCGTAAACTTTCTAAATGCCATCGGTCAGGGCCGGACATTGCAAGAGTTAAAATCCACCATTGTCACAGAGATCAAAAAACACCGCTCTGAATTGGATGTTTTGACAACCGGCTTGGTTGAGGCTGGCGTGGCCGTCATGCAGGATGCTGGCGGTGACAATGAGCGATTAATTGTCCGCGGCAGATCGAATCTCCTTGAGAATGCTGGAACAGCTGAGGACTTAGAGCGGGTTCGAGTGCTCTTTGATGACCTTGAACGCAAGCGAGATATAGCGGAATTCCTGCAATTAACCGATGAAGGTGAGGGTGTTCGCATTTTTATTGGCTCTGAGAACAAACTATTTTCACTTTCGGGTTCCTCTTTGGTGGTTTCTCCCTATATGAACGCTGACCAAAAGGTGGTTGGCGCTATTGGCGTAATCGGACCCACGCGTCTGAATTATGGTAGGATCGTGCCAATCGTGAATTATACCGCTCAAATGGTCGGGCGGGTTTTATCTGATCGAGGTTAGGTCCAGATGGCAAAAGAACATGAAGACGAGTTTCTCCAGGACGTCAGTCTTGCCGAAGAAGAAGAATATGGTGAGGAAGAATACACCGAAGAAGAGCTAGAGCTTGATGCTCTGCGCGCCGAACGCGATGATCTCAAAGACAAGTGGATGCGCGCCCTCGCGGATGCGGAAAACGCTCGGAAACGCGGTGATCGTGATCGTAGAGAGGCTGAAAATTATGGCGGCTCGAAGCTCGCCCGTGATCTACTGCCGGTCTATGACAACCTCAAGCGTGGCCTGGAGGCCGCGACGGATGACCAGCGCGAAGTCTCAGCTGCTTTGATTGAGGGCGTTGAGCTCACCATGCGCGAAGTGGTTAATGTTTTCAAAAAACATGGCATCGAACCCATTTCGCCAGAAATTGGCGAACGTTTTGACCCACAAAATCATGAAGCCATGTTTGAAGCGCCTGTTCCTGGCACAAAAGCAGGGGACATCATTCAGGTGATGACCGAAGGATTCATGTTGCATGATCGCCTTTTGCGCCCTGCGCAAGTGGGCGTTTCTTCAACTCCAGGCTGAGGCTAAAAAGCGATATCTGCGACAAGGGCGGCTCAAGGGCCGCCTTTTATGTCTTGAGTTTCGACTTCAGCTCATAAATGAGATCCAGCGCCTCTTTGGGGCTCAAACTATCTGGCTGGACCNCNTTCAAGACCNCTTCAAGCTCNGACTGGGCTGAGGGCGCAGGTGCCGACATCGCCACCGCGGAAAACAGCGGCAAATCGTCGATGAGGGCTTTTTGCTTGCTATGCCCCTCGCGCTCGCCCCGCTCCAAAGCCTCAAGAACCACCTTTGCCCGCTCCAAAACCGATTGCGGCAGGCCGGCCAGTTTGGCCACTTGCACCCCATAGGACCGATCTGCTGCGCCTTTCTTCACCTCATGTAAGAACACCACATCTCCCTGATACTCCCGCACAGTGACGGTGGCATTGTCCACATGGGTCAGTTTCGCGGTGAGCTGGGTGAGCTCATGGTAATGAGTGGCAAATAATGCGCGGCATCGGTTGACATCATGCAAATGCTCCAGAGTGGCCCAAGCGATGGATAGCCCGTCATAGGTCGAGGTTCCGCGGCCAATTTCATCCAGAATAACCAAAGCACGATCATCTGCTTGGTTCAAAATTGCGGCGGTCTCAACCATCTCCACCATAAAAGTCGATCGCCCGCGGGCCAAATCATCGGCCGCACCAACCCGGCTAAAAATCTGTGAAACAATGCCAATTTCAGCCCGAGCCGCCGGCACAAAAGATCCGGCCTGTGCCAAAAGGGCAATCAAAGCATTCTGACGTAAAAACGTTGATTTACCGGCCATATTTGGCCCGGTGAGCAGCCAAATCATGTCGTTTGTGCTGGTCAATTGGCAATCATTGGCGACAAAAACAGTTTCCGCCTGCGCTTTGATTGCCGCTTCGACCACTGGATGGCGGCCTTGCTCAATTATAAAGTCGCGGCTGTCATTCAGCACCGGGCGGACCCAACCCTCTGCCATGGCCAACTCGGAAAGAGCGGCAGCGACGTCAATCTCTGCAATCGAGACCGCCAAAGCCTGTAGTGCGGCGGCATGATCTAACACCTGAGCGCAGAGACCGGCAAAAACCTCAAGCTCTAACCCTGTGGCGCGGCCGGCTGCATTTAGGATTTTGGTTTCCAGCTCACCCAGTTCGACCGTCGTAAAGCGGACCGCATTGGCGGTGGTTTGTCGGTGAATGAAAACATCACTCAAAGGTGCCGTCATCATGCGCTGGGCATGGGTGGCGGTGGTTTCAATGAAATATCCCAGCACATTATTGTGCTTAATTTTCAGGGAGGAAATCTCAGACTGGCCGGCATAATCGGCTTGCATCCTAGCAATCACAGACCGCGCTTCGTCGCGCAGGGCCGTCATCTCATCCAGCTCTGCCGAATAGCCAGTGGCGACAAACCCACCATCTCGCGCCAGAAGGGGCGGTTCGGCGACCAGGGCGCGATCCAATTCATCGGACAGGGCCTCAAACCCTTTCAGATCATCTGCCGCATTCTTCAGGAGTGGCGGTAACTCTTGCTCTGCCAAAAGGGCATGCACTTGCGCGGCTTGGGCGATGCCATTCCCAAGCGCCAGCAAATCTCTTGGACCACTGCGCTCAAGCGCCACACGCCCCAAGGCGCGTTCAACATCGGGCAATTGCTTCAAAGCGGTGCGCACCGCGCCGCGCAAAGTGCTTTGGCCACAGAAAAACTCTACCGCCGATGCGCGCTCTTCGATGGTTGCCAGGCGTTGAGAGGGTGTCGTAATGCGGCGAGACAAAAGCCGCGCTCCGGCAGCGGTCACAGAGCGATCCACAACCGACAGCAAAGAGCCAGATCTTTCCCCTGCCAGCGTTTGGGTCAGTTCAAGATTTTTTCGGGTTGCGGCATCAATTGCAACAAAATCATCCCGCGCTTCACAAACTGGTCGGCGCAGAAGTGGGAGTTGGCCTTTTTGGGTGGTGGAGAGATATTCAATAAGCCCAGAAACGGCGGCGACATCGGCACGGCTGAACTCTCCAAGACCGCTCAGGTCTCCAACACCATAGGCTTTGCAAATTTTCTCCACGCCGGCGGTGCTGTCAAAAACCTCCTGTGGCAATTCGGTCGCGGCCGCACCGGCCTCATTTATGATTTCCAGAGTTTCATCCAGCGCCCCCTCAGCCACAAGCACCTCAGCTGGGGCAAGCCGGGCCAGCTCTGGCCCCAATCGCACGGGCGGGCAGGGACTATAGCGCATATCTCCGGTCGAAATATCCACCCAAGCAAGACAGCTTTGGTTGCGCACCTGAACAAACGTGGCCAGAAAATTACTTTGTCGCGGCTGCAGTAGCGTGTCTTCGGTCAAGGTCCCTGGGGTGACCAACCGAACCACGCCCCGTTTCACAACGGATTTTGCACCGCGTTTCTTTGCCTCTTTTGGATTTTCCAGCTGTTCGCAGACCGCAACGCGAAACCCTTTGCGAATGAGATTGAGCAAGTAACCCTCTGCCGCGTGCACTGGCACACCGCACATGGGAATATCCGCGCCCTGATGTTTGCCGCGTTTCGTCAGGGTAATATCCAGCGCCTGCGCTGCCGCGACGGCATCGTCGAAAAACAGCTCGTAAAAATCCCCCATGCGGTAGAACAATAGGGCAGAGGGGTATTCCTCCTTGATCTCAAGAAATTGTGCCATCATGGGCGTTACGGACTGGTCGGGCTTGCTCACAGATTGATCTCCATTTGTGGCAAGTATTAGGCAAAACTTGCGACGAAAGAAAGCGATCATCGGGACGGATTTTGAATTGGTTTGACCTCTGGTTGGCGGTGGTTCATTCTGGCGCGAAGGTGGCGCAGGGTCGATGGGCAATGGCTCAAGGCCTAGACGGCGCAGATCCTCAATATACGGGCTCTGCTAAAATTGAATTGCACCAGCGAAACAGATAGTTTAATATTAAACTAATTCTAAACGGAGTGTTGCAATGCCCAATAACAAAGTCACAGACGCTGATGCGCTGGCCTACCACCTGGAACCAACGCCTGGTAAGTTTGAGATAACCGCCTCTGTGCCAATGACAACACAGCGTGATCTTTCCTTGGCCTATTCGCCAGGTGTTGCCGTGCCCTGTTTGGCCATCGCCGATAATCCTGAATTGGCCTATGACTATACCAACAAGGGCAACCTTGTGGCGGTGATTTCGAACGGAACAGCGGTATTGGGTCTTGGTAATCTTGGGGCTTTGGGCTCCAAGCCGGTCATGGAAGGCAAGGCGGTTTTGTTTAAGCGCTTTGCAGATGTGAACTCTATCGATATTGAGCTGGACACCGAAAACCCCGAAGAATTTATCAATGCTGTGAAGCTCATGGGTCCGACCTTTGGCGGCATCAACCTCGAAGACATTAAGGCACCGGAGTGTTTTATCATCGAGCAAGCCTTGAAAGAGGTCATGGATATTCCGGTGTTTCATGATGACCAACACGGCACGGCCGTGATCTGCGCGGCAGGTCTGATCAATGCCTTGCACCTGTCTGGCAAGAAAATTCAGGACGTGAAAATTGTTTTGAATGGTGCCGGTGCTGCTGGCATTGCCTGTATTGAACTTTTAAAATCTATGGGCGCCAAACATAACAACTGCATTGTGTGCGACACTAAGGGCGTGATTTATCAGGGACGTACTGAGGGTATGAACCAATGGAAATCTGCCCATGCTATTTCAACAGAGTTGCGCAGTTTGGATGACGCTATGGCGGGCGCAGATGTGTTTTTGGGTGTTTCCGTCAAAGGCGCCGTGACCCCAGCAATGGTGGAAAGCATGGCCCCCGATCCGGTGATTTTTGCCATGGCAAATCCAGACCCTGAGATCACACCCGAAGAGGCGCATGCCGTGCGTCCAGATGCGATCGTGGCCACAGGGCGGTCGGATTATCCCAATCAGGTCAACAATGTATTGGGTTTCCCGTATTTGTTCCGTGGTGCATTAGATATTCACGCCAGAGCGATTAATGACGAAATGAAGATTGCTTGTGCGCGTGCGCTTGCGGATTTAGCGCGTGAAGAGGTGCCAGATGAGGTGGCTTTGGCCTATGGCACGAAGTTGAGTTTTGGCCGCGATTACATCATCCCAACCCCCTTTGATCCACGTTTAATCTACCGCATTCCTCCCGCAGTTGCGCGCGCAGGTATGGACACAGGCGCTGCCCGCCGGCCGATTGTGGATATGGATGGCTATGAGCTGTCTTTGAAAACCCGCATGGATCCCACCGCGAGCATTTTGCGCGGCATCAATGCGCGCGCACGGTCGTCGCAGGCTCGGATTATCTTTGCCGAAGGTGATGATGAGCGGGTCTTGCGCGCCGCTGTCTTGTATCAACGCCAAGGCTTTGGAAAATCAATTGTCGTGGGTCGGGAAAGCGATGTGCGTCAAAGATTAGAGGCAGCGGGGCTGGGTGATGCGGCCGGTGAGCTGGAAGTGGTGAATGCCGCCAACACAGAACATTTGGAAGATTACAAAAACTACCTCTACCAGCGCCTGCAACGCAAAGGTTTTGATACAACCGATGTGCATCGCCTTGCTGCCCGGGATCGTCACGTTTTTGGATCTTTGATGCTTGCGCATGGACATGGCGACGGTTTGGTGACGGGTGTTACACGCAAGTCAGCGCATGTTTTGGAATTGATCAACCATGTTTATGACGTGGGCCCACATGATGGTGCGGTCGGGGTGACGGCTATTTTGTCAAAAGGCAAAATCATTTTGATCTCCGATACTTTGGTTCATGAATGGCCTGATGAAAACGACCTTGCCGATATTGCCGAACGTGGTGCTGGCGTGGCGCGTGCCTTGGGCTTGGATCCGCGGGTGGCTTTTGTAAGCTTTTCGACCTTCGGCTATCCGATTTCAGAGCGCGCTGAAAAAATGCGCATTGCTCCGGATGTCTTGTTAAAGCGTGGGGTTGATTTTGAATTTGAGGGCGAGATGGCTGTGGATGTGGCGCTCAACGTCAATGAGATGAAGAAATACCCGTTCAGCCGCCTCACTGGCCCGGCCAATGTTTTGGTGGTTCCAGCGCGGCATTCGGCATCAATCTCAGTGAAGTTGATGCAGGAAATGGGGGGTGCCACTGTCATCGGTCCAATTTTGACAGGCATCGATAAGCCAATTCAAATTTGCTCGACCGTGTCTTCGGTGAATGACATCCTCAATATGGCGGCCATTGCCGCCTGCAATATCAGATGACGGTCTACAATTTCGGCTCNATCAACGCCGATTACTTCTACCAGGTGCCTCATATTCCGGCGCCTGGGGAGACTCTTGCGGCGACTGATTTGGATCAAGGCCTGGGCGGCAAGGGGGCCAATCAATCTGTGGCTATGGTTCAAGCCGGTGCGGATGTGGTGCATTTAGGAGCCGTGGGCCGCGATGGGGATTGGCTGCTCGAGCGGCTTGTTGCTTTGGGTGTCGCGCGCGATTCAATTGTCCGCCTGTCCTGCGCCTCGGGCCACGCCATCATCACGGTGGCCGCTGATGGTGAAAACGCCATTACCCTATTTTCCGGAGCCAATACGGCGATGAGTGAAGCGCAGCTCACCCAATGGTTGGCCCCGATCGGTGCGGGGGATTGGCTGGTGATGCAAAATGAAACGGCGCATCAACTCCACGCCGCCCGAATGGCGCGCGCTCAAGCTGCGCGCGTGGTCTATTCAGCGGCACCCTTCGAGGCGAAGGCTGTGGCAGAGGTTTTGCCATTTGTGAATATCCTATGCGCGAATGAACATGAGGTGAAAGCGCTCCAACAGGATCTGCGCATCTCCAGTTTAGCCAGCCTTGGGCTCGATGGAATGCTCATTACCTATGGCGCAAAAGGTGCCGCCTATCATGATTTTTCAGCAGATCAGGTGTTTGAGGTTGCTGGAATCCCTGTCATTCCCGTGGACACCACCGGAGCAGGCGACACTTTCTGTGGTTATTTCATAGGGCGTTTGTCATTGGGAGACGACCCCCAAACCGCCTTAACCTGTGCCAACCGCGCCGCAGCCCTCAAGGTTACACGATCCGGCACAGCGGATGCTATTCCAAACCTGCAAGAGGTGATGGAATTCGCCCCCTGAGTGATGGGCTTGAGCCTCTTGCTGTGTTTCACCCGTCCTTGTGAGTTTTCCCTCTTGGCTCGAAATGCCTCTCAGCCTAGGCTTGAGATATGACAGATCATGTAACAACTCACCAAGCTGCGGAAGATGCCCGCAATGAAGACATTTTGATTTACCTCAATGGGCAATTGCTGCCCAAAGAGCGTGCCTTGGTCAGCGTATATGACAGCGGGTTTATGCTTGGGGACGGGGTTTGGGAGGGGTTGCGTCTTTATAACGGCACATGGGCCTTCATGGATGAACATCTGAACCGTTTGTTTGAGGCGGCAAAGGCCGTGGATATTGATATTGGTATGGATCGCAATGGGGTGGAGCGGGCCTTGCGCGATACGCAAGCGGCCAATGGGATGCAGAGCGATGCGCACGCTCGGCTTATGGTCACGCGCGGGGTGAAGATCCGCCCGTTTCAGCATCCAGACCTGTCACAATCTGGCCCCACATTTACCATCATAATGGAACATTCAAAGCCCAGCCTTCCCCGTGGCATTCGTCTCGCCACTGTACCGCATATGCGGGGCCTGCCCATGACGCAGGATCCAAAATTAAATTCGCATTCTAAACTCAACTGCATTTTGGCCTGTATCGCGGCACAAAAGGCCGGAGCGGATGAGGCTTTGATGTTAGACGTGCATGGGTTTGTGAATACCACCAATGCGTGCAACTTTTTTATTGTGCGTGATGGTGCGGTTTGGACCAGCACGGGAGATTACTGCATGAACGGCATCACCCGGCAAAAGGTCATTGATCTGTGCCGCGCCCATGACATCCCCGTTTTTGAGCGCAACTTCAGCTTGGTGGATACCTATGGCGCGCAGGAGGCCTTCCTGACCGGAACCTTCGGTGCGCAAACCCCTGTGATCGAGATTGATGGCCGCCCCATCGGTGACGGCGACATGGGGCCAATCACCTGCCGTATTCGAGGGTTGTATTACGACCTCATCGCCCAGGTCTGCGCATGAAGATCGCCATGTGGTCAGGTCCGCGCAACCTGTCGACGGCGATGATGTATGCCTTTGGCAATCGGGCGGATACACAGGGTTGTAGATGAGCCGTTTTATGGCGCCTATCTTCATCATTCCAATGCGGACCATCCGATGCGTGCTGAAATCATGGCAAGTATGGCTTGTGATCCTGTGCAGGTGAGTGCCGAGCTGTCCGGCCCTGTGCCAGGTGGTGCGGCGATTTGGTATCAAAAACACATGACCCATCATATGCTGGACCATTTCCCGATGGATCTGCTGGTAAATCAGCGCAATGTGTTTCTCATTCGTGATCCCGCGCGGGTGATCGCCAGCTATGCCCGCAAGCGCGCGGATGTGACTCTATACGACCTCGGGTTTGTGCAACAAAAGAAAATTTTTGATCATTGCGTGGCGCTGGGTCAGGTCCCGATTGTGATCGACAGCGATGATATTTTAGCCGATCCAAAATCTGCGCTTATGGAGCTCTGCCTGCGGCTGGAAATTGCCTTTGACCCTGCGATGTTACACTGGCCTGCTGGGCCGCGGGCGCAGGATGGTATTTGGGCGGCCCATTGGTATGACGCCGTGCATCGCTCAACTGGATTTGGACCGGCACCGGGTCCCGCGCCAAGAGTTGATGCCGATTATGACGCGCTATGGCACCAAGCGCAGGCGATCTATGAGCAGCTGCAGGCTGCCAAATAACCGCCTGCTCCCGC
>JGI20159J14440_10001925_pt1 | contig 14540 bp, 10 predicted proteins | sample COG_09_FD_14440 | JGI IMG/M metagenome (IMG submission 14440) | reverse complement strand
CCTCAAGCTGAGTATTTCGGGAATATGTCTTATATCCCAGCTTTAACAAACTAAGTCCAATAAGGTCAGGGTCAGTCATTCTGAGATGTGACCAATATTCATCCAACTTAGCCGCAGCCACCAAAGCTCTAGATTTAGCAGCCTGCGCAGATCTTGTCTAAAGCCCCTGAACGATACGGGGATAGGAATAATGACTCAAAACGTCTGCGAGAACACGTCTTGAGAAGTAGTAATACCCAGCGCGGTTAAATGTATAAGGGACTTTTTTGGTCAGTAATCTGGTCAACACTCTCTCCATCCCAATGCTAGGTAACCATAATTTATAAGAATTTTATCAGTAAGTTAAATATAGACAGACTGCTTAAGCCTGATGATTTCTGGAGCGGGTAGCGGGAATCGAACCCGCACCTTAAGCTTGGAAGGCTCTTATGATACCATTTCACCATACCCGCGCCGTGGCAGAGAGGTATGCCAGCGCAATTTCAACGTCAAGGCCGGAAGTGCAGAATATCTGCTCTTGCGCGCAGACAACCGCGCAAAGCCAGTGCTAAGCAGGATTCACTTTCCGACTCGCGCGCTGACGATAGAGGGTAAAGGCGCCTGTACCGACAATAATCGCAGCCCCTATCAAAGCCAGACGATCTGGCCATTCGCCAAAAAACACATAGCCCAAAATCAATGCAGCAATGAGGCCAATATAGCGAAACTGTGCGGTGAAGCTGACATCCCCTGTCCGAATGGCATAAACACTGACCAGATATCCCAATAAAATCGCAAATGAAGAGCCGCATAGTGCCGCCCAGGATGCTAGGGAAATCGTCACCCAGGGCTCGAACATTGTTGCCACACTCGCCGCGCCGAACACGCCGACGGCGGCAAAGAGCGACATCTCCTGGGAGGAGAGCTTGGCCCCCAAACTGCGCGCGGTCAGATCACGAATTGTGACACAGATCACCGCTGCCAAACAAAATAATGAGTAAATATTAAACCCATCACTGCCCGGTTTCACGATGAACAACATCCCCAGAAAACCGATGCAAATCGCCACCAATCGGCGCCAACCCAAAGGCTCCCCGAGGAACATGAAGGCAGCCAATGGGATGGTGAGCGGCAAGATTTGCAAGATGGCCGTCATATTGGCCAATTCCATATTGAACAGAGCCGTAACGATAAAGAAAGCGGCGCCAACTTCTGCCGCGACGCGCAGCAATAGGATCATCTGATCGCGGCGCCGAAGCTCCTGCACCCGCCAACCAGAGCGCATGACCAAGATTGCCAGAAGGACCACCACCATCCCGCCGCGCACCGCAAGCGTTTGGAAAATCGGCAGCACCCCGCCCAAAGATTTGATCACCGCGTCATTCACAGCAAAACAAATCATTGAGCAAACCATAAAGAGCGCTCCGCGGATATTGTCAGTCATGGATCTGCCTTCGCTGCGTAAATCAATACCGTCTCGGATCTACCGGGCTCTATTTCGACAAAAAGTGCAACTGCAAAAGAAAAGGGCCGCTCAAAAGAACGGCCCTAAATCACAAAGTGTAACTGTCTTACTCTTCGTTATTCTCAACTGTATCAACCAACAGGCTTTCAAACATCTCATCAGGCGTTTCAGCCACAGCTGCCGGCGCGGCCAAGGCAATCGCCTCTTCGGCTTCCGCACGGCGCGCTTCGATCACAACATTGTCACGATCTGCCGCCACACGGCGCATTTTCTGCGTCGCGCCACCGGTGCCAGCTGGGATCAAGCGCCCAACGATGACATTCTCTTTAAGACCAATCAGCTTGTCACGTTTGCCTTGCACAGAGGCCTCGGTGAGAACCCGCGTGGTTTCTTGGAATGAAGCCGCAGAGATGAAAGAGCGTGTTTGCAAGGAGGCTTTTGTGATCCCCAGCAAAATCGGCTCACCCTGTGCAGGACGGGTGCCTTTTGAGAGGGCCTTTTCATTGGCCGCATCAAATTCAGCTTTGTCGACATGCTCGCCCTTAAGCAAGGTTGTCTCGCCACTGTCAGTGATTTCCCATTTCTGCAACATTTGACGCACAATCACTTCAATGTGCTTATCGTTGATCTTCACCCCTTGCAGGCGATACACGTCCTGGACCTCGTCGATCATATAATCGGCCAAAGCCTCAACACCCATAACCGCAAGAATGTCATGCGGCGCGGGGTTGCCATCCATGATGTAATCACCCTTCTTGATGAAATCACCTTCTTGGACAGGGATGTGCTTGCCTTTTGGCACCATGTATTCGACTTTTGCCAAAGTCTCGTCAGCCGGTTCAATCGCTATGCGGCGCTTGTTTTTATAGTCTTTGCCAAAGCGCACATAGCCATCAATTTCTGCAATGATCGCGTGATCTTTGGGGCGACGGGCCTCAAACAATTCCGCAACCCGCGGCAGACCACCGGTGATGTCTTTGGATCGGCCACCCTCACGCGGGATACGCGCAAGAATGTCACCCGCCTTGATGTCCTGACCATCTTCAACGGAGAGAACCGCATCGACGGACATGGCATAGGCAATTGGATTGCCATCTTCACGGGTCAGCATTTCACCCTTTTCATCGGTGACGATGATTTTTGGCGCCAATTCGCTGCCTTTTAACGCAGCGCGCCAATCTGTCACGATTTTTTGGGTCATGCCAGTGGCGTCATCGGTCTCGTCGCGCACTGCAATGCCAGACACCAGATCAACATATTTCACCACACCTGATTTCTCAGCGATGATGGGCAATGTGAACGGATCCCATTCAAACAGCTTGTCGCCACGCTCAATCGTTTGGCCATCTTTGACCAACATTTTCGAGCCATAGGCCACCTTATAGCTGGCAATCACAGCGCCACCCACGTCAAGAATACTGGCCACCATGTTCCGTGTCATGGAGAGCTGCTCACCGGCTGAGTTTTTCAGCAAGATTGCATTCTCAAAATGCACTTTCCCAGATTGGCTGCTTTCTTGGCTCGATTGCTGGCCACCACCTTGCGCAACACCACCAATGTGGAATGTCCGCATGGTGAGCTGTGTACCGGGTTCACCAATTGATTGCGCCGCGATGATACCGACCGCTTCACCTTGGTTCACCAAAGTACCGCGGGCCAAATCACGACCATAGCAGGCCGCACAGATGCCATCTTCCGTTTCACAGGTCAAAGGCGACCGGATCAACATGGAAATCACGCCATTTTCTTCGATGAAGTCCGCTTTGCGCTCGTCGATGATCTGACCTTTGGCGCATAGAACCTCATCCGTGCCAGGTTTGATCACATCTTCGGCCGCAACCCGGCCCAAGATCCGCTCTGACAAAGAGGAGATCACTTCCCCATCATTGATCGCAGCCCGTGCAGTGATCGAACGATCCGTGCCACAATCATGCTGGCGCACGATGCAGTCCTGAGCCACATCCACAAGACGACGTGTAAGGTACCCAGAGTTGGCCGTTTTCAAAGCCGTATCTGACAGACCCTTCCGCGCACCGTGGGTTGAGTTGAAATACTCAAGAACGGTCAGACCTTCCTTAAAGTTCGAGATGATCGGCGTCTCGATGATATCGCCATTCGGCTTGGCCATAAGGCCACGCATACCGCCCAGCTGTTTCATCTGAGTGACCGAGCCACGCGCTTTGGAATGGGCCATCATGTAAACCGAATTCGGCTCCATTTCAGCGCCAGTCTCATCGTATTTCACCGAGGCAATCGCATCCATCATAGAGTCGGTCACTTGGTCATTACAATTTGACCAGGCATCAATCACCTTGTTGTATTTCTCACCCTGGGTGATCAGACCATCCATATATTGCTGTTCGAACTCTTTGACTTGAGCGCGCACACCATCAACGATGGTCCATTTGTTGTCTGGGATCAGCATGTCATCCTTGCCGAAGGAAATGCCGGCGCGGAAGGCTTCACGGAAACCCAAAGTCATCACATGGTCACAGAAAATCACAGATTCTTTCTGACCACAGTAGCGATAGACCGTATCGATGACCTGCTGAACTTCGCCCTTTTTCAAAAGGCGGTTCACCAAGCTGAAGGGTGCCTTGGCGTTCTGAGGCAGCAAAGCGCCCAAACGCACGCGGCCCGGTGTGGTTTCAAACCGCACCATAACCTCATTGCCCTCATCATCAATCTGCGGAATGCGCGCTTGGATTTTCGCATGAAGATGCACAACCCCCGCATCAAGCGCGTGCTGAACTTCATCCACGGAGCCAAAAATCATGCCTTCGCCCTTCATGCCTTCACGCATCAGGGAGGTATAATAAAGGCCCAAGATCATATCCTGTGACGGCACAATGATCGGCGCACCATTGGCTGGCGACAGAACGTTGTTGGTGGACATCATCAGAACCCGCGCTTCCAACTGCGCTTCCAAGCTCAAAGGAACGTGAACCGCCATTTGGTCGCCGTCAAAGTCAGCGTTGAACGCAGAACAGACCAGCGGGTGCAGCTGAATGGCCTTGCCTTCGATCAAAACCGGCTCAAAAGCTTGGATGCCCAAGCGGTGCAGAGTTGGCGCACGGTTGAGCATGACGGGATGTTCACGGATCACCTCATCGAGGATATCCCAAACTTCCGGCCGCTCCTTTTCAACCAGTTTCTTAGCTTGTTTTACAGTCGAGGACAGGCCTTTAGCCTCCAAGCGGCTGTAAATGAAGGGCTTAAAGAGCTCCAACGCCATTTTCTTTGGCAAGCCGCATTGGTGCAGCTTGAGCTCAGGACCGGTCACAATCACCGAACGACCAGAGAAGTCGACGCGTTTGCCCAAGAGGTTTTGACGGAAACGACCCTGCTTGCCTTTGAGCATGTCAGACAAGGATTTCAACGGGCGTTTGTTTTGCCCGGTGATCACCCGGCCCCGACGGCCATTGTCGAACAAGGCATCAACAGATTCTTGCAACATGCGCTTTTCGTTGCGCACAATGATGTCGGGCGCGCGCAGTTCAATGAGGCGCTTNAGACGGTTGTTGCGGTTGATCACACGACGATAAAGATCGTTCAAATCAGAAGTCGCAAAGCGGCCGCCATCCAGAGGCACNAAGGGGCGCAACTCNGGTGGGATCACNGGGATCACAGTCAAGATCATCCACTCTGGACGGTTGCCAGATTCAATGAAGCTNTCAACGATTTTCAAGCGCTTGATGATCTTCTTTGGCTTCAATTCACCGGTGGCTTCTGACAGATCAACGCGCAGTTGTTCNGCTTCCGCTTCCAGATCAATCAAGGACAACATTTCACGAATGGCTTCCGCGCCAATATTGGCGGTGAAGGCATCCATGCCATAGATATCCTGCGCATCGAGGAACTCTTCTTCGTTCATCAACTGGCCATAGGTGAGGTCCGTGAGGCCCGGTTCAATGACCACATAGTTTTCGAAATACAAGATCCGCTCAAGGTCGCGCAAAGTCATATCCAGCATCAAACCAATGCGCGACGGCAGAGATTTCAAAAACCAAATATGCGCAACGGGGCTGGCCAATTCGATGTGGCCCATCCGCTCGCGGCGGACCTTCTGCAAGGTCACTTCCACGCCGCATTTCTCGCAGACAACGCCGCGATATTTCATGCGCTTATACTTGCCGCACAGACATTCATAATCTTTGATCGGGCCAAAGATACGCGCGCAGAACAGGCCGTCCCGCTCGGGTTTGAACGTGCGATAATTGATGGTTTCTGGCTTCTTAATTTCACCAAAAGACCAAGACAGGATCCGCTCAGGGCTGGCCAAAGAGACTTTGATTTCATCAAAGGCTTTGGGCGGCGCAATCGGGTTAAACGGGTTGGTTGATAGTTCCTGGTTCATCTTAAATTCCTTTTAATCAGAGGGAGGGACGGTGGGCGTAAAATGCGCGGGCGCGCAGTCTACTCCTCCACCTCCGCATCCAGGAGTTCCATATTCAGGCCAAGGCCACGGACTTCTTTGACAAGAACGTTAAACGATTCTGGAATTCCAGCTTCGAAATTATCCTCACCCTTCACGATGCTTTCATAGACTTTCGTCCGGCCAGCAACGTCATCCGATTTTACCGTCAGCATTTCTTGCAAGGTGTAAGCCGCGCCATAAGCTTCCAGCGCCCAAACTTCCATCTCCCCAAAGCGTTGACCACCAAATTGCGCTTTACCGCCCAATGGCTGCTGGGTGACCAGCGAGTATGGACCAGTAGAGCGTGCGTGAATTTTGTCATCCACAAGGTGGTGCAATTTCAGAAGATACTTGATGCCCACCGTCACAGGGCGGGCAAATTGCTCGCCTGTACGGCCATCAAACAAGACCGACTGTCCGCTTTCGCTAAAGCCTGCCCGGCGCAATGCGTCGTTCACATCTGCTTCTTTCGCACCGTCAAACACAGGCGTTGCGATTGGAACACCATTGATGACATTGCCAGCCGATTCCAGCAATGAGGCCTCATCCATGCCCTCAATACCTTCCGCATAGACGTCATCGCCGTAAGCAATCCGCATAGCGTCACGCACAGGGGTCAAGTCACCAGACCGGCGATACTCACCCAAGGCCTCATCAATCTGAATTCCCAAGCCGCGCGCGGCCCAACCCATGTGGGTTTCAAGAATTTGGCCGACGTTCATCCGTGACGGCACGCCGAGCGGGTTCAGAACGAAGTCCACAGGTGTCCCGTCACCCAAGAAAGGCATATCTTCCATTGGGACAACTTTGGAGATGACACCTTTGTTGCCGTGACGACCGGCCATTTTATCGCCCGGTTGCAGCTTGCGCTTCACCGCTACGAATACTTTGACCATTTTCATCACGCCCGGCGGGAGATCATCACCACGGCGAACTTTTTCGACCTTATCTTCAAAGCGGGCATCCAGGGTGCGTTTTTGCGCTTCATATTGTTCATTCAGCGCTTCAACGACCTGGGCATCGCCCTCTTCTTTCATGGCGAACTGCCACCAATGGCTGCGGGGTGTCTCATCCAGCAATTCAGCGCTCACAAGACCGCCCTTGGTGCCTTTTGGACCTTTCACAGCCTCGCGGCCTTCGATCATCGACCGCAGACGTGCATAGATGTTGCGATCCAAGATGGTCAGCTCATCGTCACGGTCGCGCGCCAAACGCTCAACTTCTTCACGCTCGATCTGCAAAGCACGTTCATCTTTTTCAACGCCATGGCGATTGAACACACGCACTTCCACGATTGTGCCATAGTCACCCGGTGGCAGACGCAAAGAGGTGTCGCGCACGTCAGAGGCCTTCTCCCCGAAGATCGCCCGCAAGAGCTTTTCCTCTGGTGTCATCGGGCTTTCGCCTTTTGGTGTGATTTTACCAACCAAGATATCCGCTGGACCCACTTCCGCACCGATATACACGATGCCCGCTTCGTCCAAGTTGCGCAGAGCCTCTTCGCCAACGTTCGGAATATCACGGGTGATTTCCTCAGGGCCAAGTTTGGTGTCGCGCGCGGCCACTTCAAATTCTTCGATGTGAACCGAGGTGAACACGTCATCGCGCACAATACGCTCTGAGATCAGGATACTATCTTCATAGTTATATCCGTTCCAAGGCATAAAGGCGACAACCACGTTCTTGCCCAAGGCCAACTCACCGATATCAGTGGAGGGACCATCGGCGACCACTTCGCCTTTGCGAACATAATCGCCAACCTTCACCAAGGGGCGTTGGTTGATACAGGTATTTTGGTTTGAGCGCTGGAATTTGCGCATGCGGTAGATATCCACACCCGCATCACCAAGCTCAAGATCTTCCGTGGCCCGGATCACGATCCGCTGTGCATCCACTTGGTCGATGATACCGCCGCGCTTGGCCATGATCGCCGCACCGGAATCGCGCGCCACCACTTCTTCAATACCGGTCCCAACCAAAGGCGCTTCCGCCTTCAGCAATGGCACGGCTTGACGCTGCATGTTCGAGCCCATCAAAGCACGGTTGGCATCGTCATTTTCAAGGAATGGGATCAAGGAGGCCGCAACGGAGACCAACTGCTTTGGCGACACGTCGATCAAATCAACAGCGCTGGATTGCGCCAAAGTGTAATCACCATTTTGGCGGGTTGAGACCAGATCATTTTTGAACTTACCGTTCTCATCCAATGCCGCGTTGGCCTGCGCCACCGTGTGACGCATTTCTTCTGTGGCAGACATATATTGCACATCATCGGTCACAACACCGTCCACAACTTTGCGGTAAGGTGTTTCGATAAAGCCATATTTGTTCACACGTGCGAATGTCGCCAATGAGTTGATCAGACCAATATTCGGCCCCTCTGGCGTTTCAATAGGACACATCCGACCGTAGTGGGTGGCGTGCACGTCGCGCACTTCAAAGCCAGCACGCTCACGGGTCAAACCGCCAGGGCCAAGCGCCGAGAGACGGCGTTTGTGAGTGACTTCCGACAAGGGATTGGTTTGGTCCATGAATTGTGACAACTGGCTGGAGCCAAAGAACTCACGCACAGCAGCAGCCGCAGGTTTCGCATTGATCAAATCTTGCGGCATCACAGTGTCGATTTCGACAGAGGACATCCGCTCTTTAATTGCGCGTTCCATACGCAACAGACCTACGCGATATTGGTTCTCCATCAACTCACCAACCGAGCGCACCCGGCGGTTGCCGAGGTGGTCAATATCGTCGATATCACCGCGACCATCGCGCAAATCAACCAAGGCTTTGACACAGGCAACGATATCTTCGCGGCGCAATGTGCGCACGGTATCTTCTGCATCCAAAGCCAAACGCATATTCATTTTCACCCGGCCCACGGCAGAGAGATCATAGCGCTCACTGTCAAAGAACAACGTGTCAAACAAGGCAGAGGCCGCATCCACGGTGGGCGGCTCACCCGGACGCATCACGCGGTAAATATCCATCAATGCTGTGTCGCGAGACATATTCTTGTCCATCGCCATTGTGTTGCGCATGTAGGCGCCCACATTCACATTATCGATGTCGAGCACTGGGATTGTGGTGATGCCGGCATCCAACAGATCTTTCAAAGACCCGCCGATGACTTCGCCATCTTTGTCCAGCTCCCAAGTCAACTCATCACCCGCTTCCACATAAATGGCGCCGGTTTCCTCGTTGATGATGTCTTTGGAAACGAATTTGCCAACGACTTGATCGAAAGGCACCAGAAGATCTGACACAGCCCTCGTCGATCAATTTCTTGACCGCGCGTGGCGTCACTTTCTTGCCGGCTTCAGCAATCATCTCGCCCGTTTTTGCATCGACCAAATCATAGGTTGGACGTGTGCCCCGCACACGCTCTGGGAAGAATTTGGTGACCCAACCGCTGCCTTTTTTGAAGGTATAATCCACGGTTTCATAATAGGCATCCATGATGCCCTCTTGGTCGAGACCCAGCGCATAAAGCAAAGTGGTCACAGGCAATTTACGGCGACGATCGATGCGCGCGTAAACCACGTCTTTGGCGTCAAACTCAAAATCGAGCCAAGAGCCGCGGTAGGGAATAATCCGGCAAGCAAACAGCAATTTACCCGAAGAATGGGATTTGCCCTTGTCATGATCGAAGAACACACCAGGGGAGCGGTGCATCTGGGAAACAATCACCCGCTCTGTGCCATTGACCACAAATGTGCCGTTCGGTGTCATCAACGGCATATCGCCCATGAAGACGTCTTGCTCTTTGATATCTTTAACCGATTTCGCACCGGTGTCTTCATCTACATCAAACACGATCAAGCGCAGCGTCACCTTCAAGGGAGCTGCATATGTCATGTCGCGCTGTTGGCACTCTTCCACATCATATTTTGGTTTTTCCAGCTCGTATTTTACGAACTCCAAAATTGCGGTTTCGTTAAAATCTTTAATCGGGAAGACCGATTGAAAAACACCCTTGATGCCTTCGCCGTCGAGCGGCTGTAGGGAATCACCGGATTTCAAGAACAAATCATATGAGGATTTTTGAACCTCAATCAAATTTGGCATTTCTAAAACTTCACGGATTTTACCGTAATATTTGCGCAAACGTTTTTGACCTAGGAATGACATAGCCATGCGTTACGTAACCTTTCATCTCGACTGTCGCATTGCCGTCGGGGACCGGCGATGCGCACATCTGAGAACGGGTTGTGGTTCGGCCTATTCTTGAATGTCGTCCCAAAGACACTCGCCCGACCTATGAACCTACCCTGAAAGACGCCCCCATTTGGGCGCCTATCAGGAAAGATCTGCTGTCTTATCGCAAAGGCTTTCGCCCTGTAGCTTTAAGACGGCAAAGGCTGGGAGCAGAAAACTGCCCCCAGCCAATTTCAGAACAGGTCTGAAATTACTTTACTTCGACTTCAGCGCCAGCAGCTTCGAGCTTGGCTTTGATGTCGTCAGCTTCAGCTTTGTCGACGCCTTCTTTGACAGCTTTGCCGCCAGCATCTACCAATTCTTTAGCTTCTTTCAGACCCAGGCCAGTGATGGCGCGGACTTCTTTGATGACGTTGATTTTAGATGCGCCAGCAGCAACAAGAATTACGTTGAATTCTGTTTGCTCTTCAGCTGCACCGCCAGCATCGCCAGCAGGACCAGCCATCATGACAGCGCCGCCAGCAGCGGGCTCAATGCCATATTCATCTTTCAGAATAGTTTTCAGTTCTTGTGCTTCGAGCAGTGTCAGACCAACGATGTCTTCTGCAAGTTTTTTCAGATCAGCCATTTTAGACTCTTTCCAATTAATAAGTGTGTTCCAACGACGGGTTTAAACCCACGAGGATGTTTGGTTGCTTAAGCAGCCTTCTCTTCGATGGTCGAGAGAATGCTTGCGATATTGCTTGCAGGTGCGCCAATGGCCCCGGCGATGTTGCTGGCAGGTGCACCAATGCAACCCACGATGGAAGCAATAAGCTCCTCGCGACTTGGCATTGCGGCAACAGCTTTGACACCGGCGACGTCCAATGCGTTTTCGCCCATCGCACCACCCAGGATATCCAGCTTTGGATTGCCTTTTGAGTACGCCTCAACCACTTTGGCAGCAGCCACAGGGTCTTCGGAATAAGCGAGAACGGTCATACCCGTCAGAAGGTCTGCGATGCTTGCGCAAGGCTTCCCATCAAGGGCGATTTTGGCGAGCCTATTTTTGGCAACACGCACAGACCCACCAACTTCACGCATTTGCGCGCGCAGGTCCTGCATTTCAGCAACTGTCATACCCTCGTAGCGGCTAACCACCACGACGCCAGAGCTTTCAAAGATTTGACCGAGTTCTTCGACCAACTTCCCTTTCAGTGCTCTATCCACAGTTTCACTCCAAATTATGAGGGGCTTTTAAGGTCCCCTCGGCTCAGTTCTGTGGCAGTTTCCCGCCACGTTAGAGTCCATGATATGAGACCAAAGCCAAAATCACCCGAAGGAACCCTTCCGGAAATTCGTCCTAATCTCCATCTCAGGCAGGAAATTAAGCCTCACGGCACCCACCATCTCGGACAGAATGACACCCCGGTCACAAAGTGCCAGGGGGTCGAGGGTTCGTTTAGGGGATTCGCAAGGATTGGGCAAGGGCTCAAATGGTTTTTGGCCAAAGACTAAAATCGACGCGCCCTGCGGTCGCCACAAACGAAAAATGGCGGACCCAAGAGCCCGCCATTTTTATGAATACAAGAGACAGTGCGGCTTATTGGCCTGTCGCGCTGTCAACGTTCAAAGTTACGCTTGGGCCCATTGTTGAGCTCAAAACGATTTTCTTCATGTAAGCGCCTTTGGAACCCGACGGTTTGGCTTTGGAGACTGCATCCACGAAGGAGCGCACGTTTTCAGCCAATTTCGCATCATCAAAGGATACTTTGCCGATGCCCGCGTGAATAACGCCAGCTTTTTCTACTTTAAATTGAACCTGACCACCTTTAGCCGCTTCAACCGCTTCTTTGACATCCATCGTCACCGTCCCAATTTTCGGGTTTGGCATCAGGTTGCGTGGGCCCAACACTTTGCCCAAACGACCCACGACGGGCATCATATCCGGTGTCGCGATGCAGCGATCAAAGTCGATCTTGCCGCCTTGCACGATTTCCATCAGATCTTCTGCGCCAACAACATCTGCACCGGCAGCCAAAGCTTCTTCAGCTTTCGGGCCACGGGCAAAGACAGCAACCCGAACGGATTTACCTGTGCCGTTGGGCAGGTTCACTGTGCCGCGAACCATTTGATCGGCGTGACGTGGGTCAACACCAAGGTTCATCGCGATCTCAAGTGATTCATCAAATTTCGCAGTCGCGACGCTTTTGATCAGCGCCACAGCCTCTTCAACTGTGACCATGGATTTGCCAGCGAATGCAGCGCGTGCGGTGGTGGTGCGTTTTCCGTATTTTGCCATCTTACTTCACCTCTATGCCCATAGACCGAGCTGAGCCCAGGATGATTTGCATTGCGCCTTCGATATCGTTGGCATTCAGATCTTTCATTTTCGCTTCAGCGATTTCTTTCACCTGAGCGACTGTAACGGTTGCCACAGTTTCACGACCTGGATTTTCCGCACCGCGTGGGCGGTTGCGCTTGCCAACAGGCTTCAGGCCCGCGGCTTTCTTCAGGTAGTAAGACGCCGGCGGAGTCTTAACTTCCATGGAGAAAGATTTGTCCTGGTAATATGTAATCACAGTCGGGCAAGGTGCACCTTGCTCCATATCGGCTGTTTTTGCGTTAAACGCTTTACAGAATTCCATGATGTTGATCCCGCGTTGACCCAATGCAGGGCCCACTGGCGGGGAGGGGTTTGCTGCACCTGCAGGAATCTGCAGTTTCATCGTACCAGCGATTTTTTTAGCCATTTCGGCTGCTCCTTTTTCAAACACCCATGATCGCGATCACTGGGCTATGTTGATGTGGTCCGGCCTGTCACGCGTGACAGAAACCTCCCACATGCCCCAACGGGCAGATTGCGCCAGAGGCGCAGATCGCTCAGACCTGTTTTGAGACCTGAGTGAATTCCAATTCCACGGGGGTGGCGCGGCCAAAAATGGACACGGTCACTTTCAAGCGTTGGTTCTCATCATCGACTTCTTCGACGTTGCCGTCAAAGCCTTCAAAGTGCCCACCGTTGATTTTAACTTGCTCACCGATGTCAAAGTGAATCAATGTGCGCGGCCTATCTTCACCCTCTTGAACGCGGTTCAAGATTTGGTTCACCTCGGCATCGCGCATCGGCATGGGGCGACCCTGTGGGCCCAAAAATCCAGTGACGCGATTGATGGAGGTGATCAGGTGATAGGCCTCGTCAGACAGCTCCATCCGCACCAAAACATAGCCCGGCATGAAGCGGCGCTCTGTGGTCACTTTCTTACCACGGCGCACCTCGATTATCTCTTCCGTAGGAACCAAAACCTCTTCGATTTGCTCTTCCATATTGGAATCGATAGCCGACTGGCGAATGGCCTCTGCGATCTTCTTTTCGTAGTTCGACAGAACACTTACGGAATACCATCTTTTTGCCATTTTATGGCCCTTCACCTTGATCGGGCCTGGCCCGAAAATTCAAACGTCAACGCATTCGGCGCTAAATGAAAACGGGCGTGAGGCCGAATCGCCGCACGCCATGAGTTGTTCGTAAGCCCAGTACCCTCCATGGCCCCTATTTTCAAGAGCCGGCATCGGACTTGTTTAGAACATGCCTAAGACAGAGCGCAGCCCCAAGCGGATCACAGCATCGATGCCAGAGAAGAAAATCGCAGCAATGATCGCCAGAACCAAGACCATCGCAGTGGTGATCAAAACCTCGCGGCGGGTGGGCCACACAACCTTTGTGATCTCCGCCCGTGTCTGCTGGATAAATTGAAATGGGTTCGTGCGCGCCATGATGATCCTCAGAACATTAGTGATTAGGCGCAGATACGCTGACTTGAGCGGTGTTTCAACCCTTTGAAACACATCATTCGAGAACTGTGATCTCGTGGGCTCGGCCAAGCGCGTCAATATCTTGGCCATAGGCCGCCTGGCTTTCGCGCACCAGCGCTTCCGGCCAAGGCGCAAACTTGGGATAGACGTCAGAAATGGGGAAATCTTCCCGCGCAACCGCACCCAGGCGCCCGCCGTAACCTGCCGCATGCCAGGTGCAGCAGGCGTTTACGGCCCGCTCCGAGAGGCCGGCGTGCAGGCGTTTTTCCAGCAGTGATGGAATTTCAGGGCGCGGCTGGCCGATTAGCCTGTCCAGAACCTGTGGAAACACCCTGTGATAGTCCTCATATCGCCATATCGAAACCTGAGCCACGCCCGGGATTTTGGCCATGGGGCGCAGGATATCGGACCATTTGACCGCCGTCGGATCCAATCCTTTTGAGAACCGCTCCCAAGTCTGGAACCGCCCCGAGAGCAGCAATTGATTGTAGACAGACACATAATAAGAACAAGGTTCCCGCACGGCCATGGCGATGTGCAACGGATTGGGCGCGACAAGTTGGGCCAGACGGGTCAAGCGCTCGATAGCTTTAGGATATATCATCTCCCGATTGGGGCCATTCATCAAGTCTTTAAACCCGCCAATGATGTTTTCTTCCGAAATCAAAAGTCGTGGTTGGCCAGCCGCCAAATCCGCAAGTTTTCTTTTTTGTTGTTGATTTTTCTCTTTTC
>JGI20159J14440_10001906_pt1 | contig 14601 bp, 7 predicted proteins | sample COG_09_FD_14440 | JGI IMG/M metagenome (IMG submission 14440) | reverse complement strand
TGAAATTATCGGCGACGCCGCCGGTGAAACCAACGGTAGTAGCCAGTAAAAACGGGACGAGTCCGAGAGCTGCAACAGTAGCAACGACACCGACGAAGGTGACTCCTTCGTCCACTACTCCACCCACTGCAGTCGCAGAAGAAGAACCTGCGTCGAGCGTATCGTTCTTCGATTTCCCATCTTTTAGCTTACCCAGATTTTTGTTTTAATAAGAATGCGATATACGACGCCATAATAGTATTTTTGCTTCGAGCACGAAAAAAGACAAAACAAACAGAATCTTTGCCACGGTGGATCCACAAAAAGCAAAGATATTAATCACTTTTAAGACGCCAAAAAACGAACCCAAAATCTCACTCTCTCTGTAACTCTTACACACACAGAGAGTACCGATCGGTTCGCGCGTTGGAAGACGATGATGTCTTCTACATCCTTCTCGTCGTCGTCGTCGTCGTTAACTTTTTCATCTGCGATCGATGGGAAATGGAATGGAAGAAAAAATAGAGGCGCGAATTTTGCGAGGCATCCTCTTCAAAGAAGTTTGAACCGAAGAAGCGTAAACGGAGCTTTGTCATCATCATCATCATCATCATCATCATCATCGTTCGCGATTGAGAAGACGTCTGTCTCTCCAAACGAAGAAGGGAAGCGTTTAAGAGGTGGAGAGACGCGTGAAATTCAATCCTCGATGGTTGCGCGCGAGTTCGAGAAGGAGTTGACCGTGAGAAACAACACCAACACGAAAAATAAAATTACACTCGTCAGCGGGTATTCGAGAAGCATCGAAAACTTGACCCGAGAAATAAACGACACGAACAGAGGAGATGAGATTCAACTTAGCGTTTACGTGTTTGAGCACGGTAAATCGACCGAAAAAGTAATTGAAAGTTTATCGAACGCGTGTAATCGAGGCGTATCGGTTCGCGTAAAAGTTGACGGTTCCGCTGTGTCAAAGTTCACGAGGTGGTGCGAACAGTCGACGACTTTGGTCGAAAAGTTGCGAGAGTTGGAAAAAGAGCGGAACAACGCGAACGAGTTTGAGCTTTTAGAGAGCACGATTCCAACGCACGCGAAGTTCGCGACGTTTAAACGAAAGAATAATGGCGAGTACACCGGAATGTTAGGTGGCATTAACATCGGAGATCGATTTGAGAATTGGCGCGATTTCACGGTTCTCGTCCAAGGCCAAACGCTCGTCGAAGCGTTGGAAAGTTCAGTATCCTCTGGTGCTTCTTTTACTCCTTCTTTGTCGTCGTTGTCGACGTCAAAGTTGTTTGAGAAGTTGCGGTGGCCAAATGGAAAGAAAGATGCAAAGAATAAAGAGGAAATTCACACCAAGTTTGTCTCGAACAATCCAACCGGTTTTTGTCCTTTAGCTTGGGCGTTTCCACGAATAAAAAATTTCCCGGGCACGTTTGGCGTCAAGAAGTCGTTCGAGGAGATTTTGAACGATAGACAGTTTGACGATTACACGTTTTCTATAGCGTACTTAGATTCCTCCGGAGTTGCGATGATTCGCAAAATCATCGACCGAAACGCGAACGTGACAATCTTAATGCCGTGTTTCCCGAACGTGTATCACGACGCGAACAGAAAAGCGTTGGCAAAATTGAAAAAAGTTCACGAGTTGATTAAATTGAGATCGAAAACGTCCGCGCCTCGACTGTCGATCAAATTGTTACCGGAAATGTTACACGCCAAAGCTTTCGTGGCGAAAAGTACGACGAATCCAGACGTAGGCATCGCTTCTTTAGGGAGTTGCAACATGCGACAGCGCTCGTTTGGTCAATTTCAAGAGCTCAACATCATCACGCGAGACGAAAAATTTCGAGAGGATTTAGAAAACGAGCTCTCAAGTATTGCCTTTGCTTCCTTCGATGCGGATGACGAAGATTTCTTGTACGCCGAGCCGAAAGCGTCGGTAGAAGAATTTTTAGGCTAGTTTAGATTAGAATATGTATTGATATTAGATGTACCATGGTAATGTATCTTCTGTAAAACTACGAGTACTCTTTTTCATTCCCGAGGGGGGGGTCGCTTGCGTTCGCCTATTTTTTTACACGGATTGCCTGCCCATACCTCATACTCTGGAATATTCTTCGTAACAACTGATGCAATGCCGACGACGGAGTGTGCGCCTATAGTCACACCATCGACGATTGAAACGTTTGCGCCTATCCACACGTCCTCTCCAATGTGTACTCCTTCTGATTTTACTTTCTGTGAGCGAATGAGTGTTTCTGACTCGTCGAAGTTGTGGTTAAAGGCGAAAATAGAAGTGGACGGGCCTATCCTCGAATCGCTCCCTATCACGATGGGTCCTTCCATGTGACAGTGCTGATTGATCGAAACGTTTTCCCCTACTTCTATGGGCCCGTGTAAATATACGTTCGCTGCTATGCGACAGTTATTATGAAACACAATTTTTCTTCCTCTCTCGGCAAAGACGTTCACATTCACGTCGGCCATAAACGTGTCGTCTCCTATAAACTCTACGGTCTCCAATTCCATAAGCTTTTCCTGCACATCTTTCTGCCACGTTTTGGCGAACGTTTTATGCTTCTCGATGTCGTACAACCACGGCATGTGATTCAATCGTTTCCTTTTCTGTTCATCGTATTTACTCTTTTCATCATCATCATCACTGCTTTTTGTTTCAACTACTTTTTCCGTTCTAATTTTGCTGCTTCGTTTTCTCGACGACGAAAACAAAGCGCGAGAACGAAAGAGCGAAGGACGGAACGGATGTTTGCGCAAAAATAACGCGGGGAGGTGTGCGTGTGATTGCTTCGTTGCGTGTAGTCGTTCTATCATCATCTTAGCGATTTTGAGACTAATGAACTTCTTAATTAAAAAGTGTGGTGTGTCCTTGAACACTCACTCCTGTTGAATTTTCATGTGAGTCCTCAACCCCAAAATCAAAATTCTTTCCTCACTCTTCTGTCATCACACCCAAAGCCCATCTTCATCCTCGCAAAGGCGTCTTTAATTATTTATTAATATATATAATAAAAGATGCCATCGACGATGCCATCATCGTCGAGTGATGATGACGAAAACAGATCGTACTCTTACGACGACGACGACGACGAACGATACGAGGGAAAGAAGACGACGAAAGATAAAAAGGGAGGAGGATACACTTTAAACGAAGGTTTCAAAGCCGATGAGGAAGGGAAAAACAACAACAACAACAAGTCCCCGTCGTCGTCGTCGGGAAAGAAGAAGAAGAAGAAAACGTCCATCAAAGAAACAGTGTGCGTTTTCGTAGCGTGTTTATTCTTTTGCTCTCTCTGTCTCGCCGTCCAGTCGCGCTCGAAGTGTCTTCCCATCGTCTTTCTTCATCGTCAGACAGCAGCGGTAGACACGCGCATTGTTCAATTCGCTTTTCTCTCAATTCTTCCCGAAAAAACAAACAAACAAACGGACCAAAAAATGAAAACCTACGTTCACGCGGTGTTTGTTCTCGGTGTTTACATGGCTTAGCTCACCATTCGACTCACATTGTCTTCTTCTTTACACACACTTGTATATATATGCATACATATAATAACAACAGGTCGAACAAACTCAACTTTGACCGATCTCTCGGCTTTTTACAAGCCTCGAATCCGGTTCGGAAAATGTGCAGTAAAGTTGCAAACTCGATATACTTTTCGCGCGCGATTTTATTCGTCGTGATTTTGAACGGCGTCATTGTCGCGTTGGATACTCCAGATAGAGGGGTGGAAATGTACGGAACGAAGCCACACATTCCAAAAGATGTCACGTTTTGGTTAGGAAACGCGTTCTTAATTTTGTTCGGCTTGGAAGCTATCGTTAAAATAGTAGCGTACGGATTCTTACTCAACGGACCAGACTCGTACATGTGGTCGTATTGGAACGTGTTTGATTTGTTCATCGTCATCACCGGTATCTTGGACGTCATTTTAGACGGAGGCGGATGGATCACGACGTTGAGATTAATGAAATGTTTCCAACCGCTCAAAGCGCTGAGTAAGTATAAAGCGGGAAGAATGGTGATGGATACCGCAGAAAAAGCCTTACCGATGATGATAGACGTAGTACTCTTGCTTCTGTGGTTCGTCATTTTAGCCACGGTTATGGGCGTCATGCTTTTTGGCACGATTATGAGCGGACGTAACTATGAAGACGTTGCAAATTTAGGAGGTGACCCGAAAGAAAGATGTTCATTTCTCGTGTCAAATTACGGAACTGTAGACGGTGTGAGCATATCGCGCTATGATGATGGCGGTGTACCCGGCGACGAGGAGTTATGTTTGAACAGTGATGTCGACACGCTTGTAAAAAACGCAACTCTGCTCGATGGTGTCGAATCAAACGTGTATTGCTGCGATTCTGGCGTTTCACCGTTTGATAATTACTTGAATTTCGACAATTTTGCTCGCGGGATGTTTATCGTTCTTCACGTGATCACAATTGACGGTTGGAACGAACTCGCGTGGCCAGTCGCGAACACGGCGGGGTACGTTCCCGCCATGTCGTACTTTTGCGCCGTCGCCGTTCTAGGTGGGTTCTTCGTGTTTCAGTTATTTACCGCGGTCATTTGCGCTACGTTGGGTGAAGTCGAAGAAGACGATGATCCGGAAGCGCACGAGAAAGAGATGGAAGAGTTGCGAGAGGCGCACGAGAAATCTCTGGAGCCGGAGGAAGCGTACCCTCAACTAGAACACGCGTGCGCGCACAAACCGAGGCAGATGATTTTAGATTTAACCAATCATCCAATCTTCCAAAACTTTATCACGTTTACAATTCTCGTGAACACGGGATTGATGTGCGCTAATCACGTGGATAAAACCGATTCGTTCAAGGATGTCGAATTGATCATAGACCTCACGTGTTCGGGCATCTTTCTCTTTGAATTCGTACTCAAACACATTGGATTAGGAGTAGTGCGATACTGGAAGAATAACTGGAACAAATTGGATGGGTTTGTAGTGCTCGTGAGCATCATCGATTTCTCGTTGACCTACGGGATGTCAAATTCAGGAGGCGATGAAGAAGGCGGTACACCAGTCGATTTATCTTTTCTCAGAGTATTCCGCGTGTTTCGTATTTTAAGAACGCTCAAAATCGTGCGAAATAACGCGGAGTTTTCGAAAATCGCAAACTCTGCGATTTCGGCGACGCAAAACATGTGGGTGTTTTTACTCGTGTGGCTCATGTTCTTGGCAATTTTCGCGATTCTCGGAGTGCAACTGTTCGCGGCGAGAGAAAGTTTCGACGAAGAGCGCTTGAGTTTTAAAAACTTTGGATCAGCTTTGATAACCTTATTTGCAGTGTCAACTGGTGAGAATACATTTGAAGTAGCTTGGAGCTCTATGAAAGTAACGAATATCGCCGCCGGCATTTATATGATAATCTGGTGTTTCATCACCACCGCCGTCTTGGCGTTGATTCTCGGTATTCTGATTGACGCGATCGCGTCGGAGACATTTTTAATAGAAGAAGGTGAATTTCACGAGGAAGGCTCGACAAGTGTCATCGAAGAAATTCGAAAGCGCGCGTCTTCCCAGTCCACGCTCGGGAAGACGTTTGTCGAAGAAGAAAATTCCACCGACGACGATGAAAACGGGGAGCATTATTACGCTGCGAAGAGAAGAGCCAAGGCGAAGAAAGAAAAATTGTCAGCTGCAGATTTTGGTCGAGACGATAACGAATCAAGAGTACAGCGTTCGGTCCAAGAAGTTGCCGTTGTCCGACAATGGCTCGTCTCGATCGGATTCGCGCACCATACCGAGGAGAGTCTGAAAATCCAAGAGTCTTTGAGACCAGGTCACGTGGTGCGCGCCCGAAAACGATTAACGTGTTATCGCGAAAGAAGAGTAAAGCAAGCGAAGGAAGAACTGAAAATCGCACGTGAGCACTTGAGCGAAAAACTCGAAAATGTAAGAACGATACCGCGCGCTATGTCCTTGCGTTGTAACGTGATGGATTCAGACGATATTTGGGTTAAGTTTGATCAGGAAAAGATGAATCCGGATTTTGTAAAACCAATCTTTATGCGCGCGCCGGAAAGATTGATGAGCCCGCAAATGCGCGATGTTTGCGAAGATAACTGTCAACAAATACGTAAATATCTTGCAATTGATCCAGTCACGGGCTGGGGTTCTTTTCGATGGATATGCCTGAAAATTGCTACGAATTTCTGGTTTGATACGCTCATTTTACTCTTGATTATTGCCTCTTCGGCGATGATGGCGACGAACACGCAAAGATGGCCTGTTGCAGGCACGAAAGTTGACGACGCTTACAATTTGATTGATATCATTTTTAACGCTGTTTTCACCTTGGAAATGGTGTTAAAAATGATTGGCTATGGCATCTGGAAAGGTCCCGGTGCGTATTTAAAGACAGGCTTCAATCGCCTCGATTGCTTCGTCGTGCTTTCATCTTTAGTCACGTACGCGGTCGGAGACGCGATTCCTGTCAAAACGCTTCGTATTCTGCGCGTATTGAGACCGTTGAGAACGATTCAAAGGCTCCCGGGTTTGAAATTGGTCATCACCGTGATCCTGCAATCTCTTCCTGCCATTAAATACGTGTGCATAATTGGCTTTGGGATGATGATTGTTTTAGGCATCACAGGTATGGAACTATTTCTCGGACAAATGGCTTCGTGCACGTTAGCTGGCGGCGAGGATACAATCGACCCGCTCACTGAGAAGAGTAACTTAGACAAAGCAGCGTGTCTCGAACAGGGTGGCGTGTGGCGAGCTAACCGCTTCAATTTCGATAACATCGGCCAAGCTATTATCACAATATTCATCATTTCCACCGGCGATAATTGGCAAGATATCATGTACGTAGCCATGGATTCTACCGGTGACGATACGGCACCAGAACGAGACGCGAACAAAGGTGCCGCTGCATTTTTCGTCTTTTCAATCCTATTTGCCATGATGTTGTGGGCGAACCTTTTTGTGAGTGCATTAGTTGATAATTTTACAACCTTGGCGAGCGCCGGCGTCACTTTAACGACAGAGAAGCAGCGAGAGTGGCAACAAGCCATGTTGATTGCAAATCGCGTGCACACGAATCGCTGGCGAAAAATTGTTCCGAAGAACCCGATGCGCAAGAAAGTTCACTCAATTATCGCAACGGATTGGTTCGATAAACTTTCAATCACCATGATCGTGCTGAATATGTTTGTGTTGATTGCATATCGCGCGAACGGAAGCCAAGCTGAGATGGATTTCCAATCGTACGCTGGGTATATATTTACTGTTTGGTATTGCTTTGAATCTCTTTTTCTCATCATTGGTATGGGATGGTACTTGTATTGGGAGTCCATGTGGAATAAGATTGACTTTGTCGTCGCGTGGAGCGGTGGGCTTGGCGCTATTTTACCGGGTATTCTCCCGTCAAATATTATTCGAATGGTTCGTTTCTTCAGGCTTTTGAAAGTAATACAGGTTTTCAAAGGTTTGAGAACGCTTGTGCTTACCGCAGTCTCTGCCATACCCGGAGTGATTAACGTCTCCGCGTTATCGTTGTTGGTAATTTTCATATTCTCGTGCCTTGGCGTATCTTTGTTTGGAAACGATACCGGTCCTTTCGATGGTAACGCCATTGGCGAGTACTCGAATTTTAGCAACTTTCAGCGCGCGTTTACGGCGCTCTTCATCGCGTTTTCAGGGAATTGGCAAGGTTTCTTTAACGACTTGTACGTGAAGGAAGACTGCTTCTCGGTTGATGCACCGGAGCCGGGTTCTGAGCCAAAATGTTCCCCGGATATTGCCAGTGCGTTCTTCTTCGTGATCTACGTCGTTCTATCGATATTCCTTTTTGGAAACTTATTCGTGGCTATTCTACTAGAGCGTTTTACGTTTGCTCACGGCGAGGAAATTGATGAAGATGATGACGACGATGACGACAACGAAGGCGAAGGAGACGGGAAAAGAGATGAAAACGACGAACCGTACGAAGGAGGGCCAATTCAAGTCATCATAGCTTCGGTGCGCTTAAGGCAAATTTTACGAATGTTTTCTCAAAAGATAAAATCAAAACAAGAGCTCTATGTTAAAGGCCTGAAAGAAGGTGGCTCGAGCTTCTTGCAACAACGATCTATGAACCAGGAGGAGAACAACAACACGTCGTCGACGTTGGGAAATCTTGCTTCTTCGGTGCCTTCATCCACAGATAACAGCAAAACGAAGGTTTATGTTTCGTCGCCATCTTTTTCTCGACAGTTCACGTTGCGCGAAAGTGCGGAAACGCCAAAAGCGAACGAAAGCTACGCGGAATGGAAGGCGCGAAAGAAGAAAGCAGCGGCTTCATAACTCATTATTATTAGTCCCAACTCCATTTAATTTATTTTTTTACTATATGCGCTTATATTACTAAAATCGAAAAGTTTCTAGCTACTAATTCGTTTGCTGTTGTTGTATTTGTTGTTGTTGTTGTTGTATTTGTTGTTGTTGTATTTGTTGTTGTTGTTGTTGAAAGCGCAATTGTATTTGTTGTTGTTGCTGCGCAGCAGCGGCAGCTTTTGATGCGAGCGCAAATGCCGTTTCGGCTTTGCGCACATCGGCCATCTTTTGCCGCTCTTCTTGAGCTATTTTACGGAGCTCGCTCGATTTAGCATCGAGAACAATTCGAGTTTCCTCGGATACGAGACGTTCTATTAAGAACTCTTCGGCTTTGGATAAAACGTTCGCCGACGTTGAATCTTCGTCTGAGTGTCTTTGCAACCGCGCGCAACTTTGTTCGCACACTTCGAGTCCTTTGTGTAGTGTTCGAAGCTCTTTAAGCAAACCGTCATCAACTCTATTCATACGAAACGCAAACCCGCTACGTAAAACGTTCTCTTCCGTGAGCAAAGCGTAAGCTTCATTCAGTCGTCTTCTCTTTACTTTCTGTTCGTTTTCGTTGTTCTCACTCGCTTTCCTCTCCTCTCCTTCTTCCTTTTTGTCTTCCTCTTTTTCTTTTTCTTCCTCTTCTTTTGTGCTGAATCCTTCCTTCTCGGCTATTAACATCCCGACAGCCTCGCGCAACAGTCGCAACTTCTTCCTCCTCGCGTTCTTGTTTTTATTGTCTTCGTCGTCGTCGACCATCAAAGAAGAAGGAAAAGAAGGGTCAAACTGAAACAAACCTCTCTGGTCGGCGAACGCGTGAAACGGCATCAACGTTTCGAGCACGTCCTTGGCCGTCCGAAAGAAATCGTCTTTCTTTTTATCTCCTTTTCCTCCTTCTTTGCTTTTAAACTTTAAACGCACAGAGATGGCTTTCTTGGCGTCTATCAGAGCTCTTTCCGAGGCAATAGACGCCGCTTTATTCACGTCCTGTGGGTTTGGAATCATCTTTCTTTGAGGGAGTTGTTGTTGTTGTTGTTGTTGTTGTTGTTGTTGTTGTTGTTGTTGTTGTTGTTGTTGAGGAGCGAGTGGAGGCGTTGCATTTGCAACTTCTACTGCGGGAGCCGGTGCCGCAGGAGGAGGAGGGTCCACCTGCATCATCGCNTGGTCTTTCTCCTCGGGTTCTTTCTTGACGTCGTGTTCCTGCTTTTCCTCGCCGCCGTTGGCGACAGTCATCGTCATCTTCTTTGTTTTGTCGAGAATTGAATATCGAATATGAGTTTTCGAGTAAAAATCAAACTCTTTCGGCACAAATTTTTAAGAAGAGAATATAACACGCTCGAGCGCACACAACAACAACAACAACAACATATCATGACGTTCTTTTCATCGGCGTCGTCAAACCTATCCTCATCGTTTGTATCTTCTTCTTCTTCTTCTTCTTCTTATTGTCATTCTTTTCGCGCGAGCGAACAACAGAAACACGCACTAAAGGTGATTATCCAAAACTGTCGACGACGACAACAATGTCGTCCTAGTCGTTTAAGCAGTGCTCAGAGAGGTAGCGGTAACAGTAGCATCGATGAAGGAGTGAAGAGAGCGGAAGAGGAGGAAGAAGAGGAACAAGAAGGTGAAGTGAAAGGCACGGAAGAGCTCTTGATGTCTGATTCGTTCGATGAGGCCGATTTGCAAGCGCGGGAAAGGAGGCAGATGCCGAAAACACCCGAAGAAATGAAAGCGAGTCTCACGATGATGATGGAAACAAAAACTGAAAAAGAGCACGAGGATAAAAAAACAACAAGCCCAGAGAGCGGGAGCGGCGGCGGAGGGTTGAAGAAAAATCTCGCCTTGGTAACGGACGAAAACGAATTGAACATGCTTTTGCGGGTGTTACCATCGAGAATTCGCGAGCAATTGCATAAACACGAAAGAAAACTTGAACTCATCGAAGTCGTCATGGACGTCGGGAGAGTGCCCTTGGCGAGATTCCCGGAAGGCCCTGCGGAGCCGTTGTATTCGAAAGAGAGCCTGAAGAAATTCGATGTCTGGGACGCAGAAAGCTCGAAAATTACCATGGATGACATCGACGAAGCCGTGAGCTTACTCGGTGAAGTTGGCGGAGATAACCGAGCGGGAATTGATGGTACTTTACACCGTATCTCGATGATTAGAAACAGAAGAGGAACCGTGATTGGTTTGACGTGTCGAGTTGGACGAGCGGTCAAAGGCGCGGCTGAATTATGTAAAGACTTAGTGAGCTCAGAAGAATCGAGCTCGGTACTATTACTAGGTCCACCCGGTGTGGGCAAAACGACGGCTATTCGCGAAATGTCCAGGTTGTTATCGGCGGATTTTAATCAAAGAGTTGTCATCGTGGACACTTCGAATGAAATCGGCGGCGACGGCGACGTGGCGCATCCTGGCGTAGGAAACTCCAGGCGCATGCAAGTAGCGGATCCGAAACTCCAACACGCAGTGTTAATAGAAGCAGTGGAGAACCACACGCCGCAAGTCGTTATTGTTGACGAGATTGGTACGGAGGAGGAAGCAATGGCTGCGCGAACTATATCAGAACGAGGAGTGAAAATGATTGCCACCGCGCACGGTCACACGTTAGAAAATGTCTTGAAGAACCCATCTCTTTGTGATTTAGTTGGCGGGGTCCAATCCGTCACGCTTGGCGACGACGAAGCGCGAAGAAGACGCGGGCAGAAAACAATTTTGGAGCGAGAAGGTCCGCCAACCTTCAGCATTGCCGTAGAGATGCTCGACATCGGACTCTGGAGGGTGCATACGGACGTGGCGTCGTCCGTAGATGCACTTTTAGCCGGGCAAGCTCCGTTTACCGAATTGCGAGCGCTTCGAGAGGACGGTATAGTCGTACAAGTTCCCGAGTTTCGCGAAAACTCTCGATCGTATGCATCAAATAGCGGGCCAGGAGCATCTGCTCCCAAATTTGGTGTCGGCGTGATGCAATATCGATCCCGTCCGGGTTCGGCGTCAACTTCCACTTCTTCGTCGTACGGTAATCGATCCTCTCTTGCGACCGAAGCGGCTGTCACGAAACAATTTAACACGCCCCCGAATGTTAGTGAAGCGTACGGGTCGTCTGGGTACTTGGGTGCAGATGAAAGAGACTCTGGATTGCGACGGAAAGCGCCTCGGCCGTCGGCACCTCCACCGTTGACTTCAGCTGGATATGTGGCGCAAGAAATCGCCAACGCAGCACTTCTTCGAGAACGTAAATCATCCGCATCAGAGGCAGCAGATGTTATGATGAATCGACGTCTCAGTGGGGATCGTTCCGTAAAAGAAAGTATGGAAAACAACGATGAAGATGAGGACGACGAGGATGACGACGACGACGACGACGACGACTATTCAAACGGAAACAGCGACGAAGAGGCGGTTCTGTGCGTCTTTCCGTTTGAATTGAACGAAAGTGAAGTTAGAAAGGTTTTCTTAGAGCTCGGATTCGAAACTTTAATTCATCTGGTGAGTCGTTTGGAGGATGCAGATGCAATTTTGGGCGTAAAAACTCGCGTAAAGAGTGCGAAGTGGTTACGGCACGCGGCAAGATCGAGAGGTATTCCAATTTATGCCATGAAAACGGAACGCCCGGTGAGTTTAATTAAGGCTGCGCGTGCGATGCTAGGCGAATCAGATATCAGCGCATCAGAGGACGATGCGCATTAACGTTTTGAATCGTTTTTAGTAGGAGATTTATCATTACCATGCCCGTAGTAGTTAGTAATCTGTAGTGTTGTACCCTTTGCCTTTTTGAAAAACAAAATATTTTCATTTTCTATACGCATAAGTTTGTGTAATCTCCACAGCAATCTCCCGTAGATACACACATTGAATCACAGCAGCACACATTTGATTCATCTGTGTAATCACACAAACCGCAGATGTTTGGAAGCTGTACTTGGCAACTACCGATGTGCGTGTTCTGTGGCGGCGACGGAGGCGAAGAAGAAGACGTAAGTGGTGGCGGTGGTATTGTTGTTGTAGGAGCGGATGACGGAGGCGATTCAGGTGGCGGAGGACTCTTTAAATCGACAGAAGTTGACGGTGGTGGCGGTCTCGTTTGATATAGCCAACTGAATTCGGTGACGCGCCGCGGAGCTGGAGGTGGCCTGGGAGGAGGCGGAGGCGGAGACGGAGAGCTCACATCTGGAAAATAGTCGCCGTCAAAGTCTTCGTTCGCTTCGCTCTGCTTAACTTCGTACAATAACAGTTGAGAACTGTGATAACGTTCGATTGGATGTAAGACGCGATCGATAAGAATCAACTTCGCCCCGTTGTGCGATTGCGCGACGTTCGATTTGATTATTAGAGCCGCGCGTTCTGTTTCACCAGACGCAAAGTTTCGGTTCGTCGTAAAGGCACTGCTTCGTTGCACAACGTTATTAACTCGCTCTTCCCTCGATAAAAAGTATTGTATTGAACAAAAATAGGAAAAGTCACCGCAACAATCACCATTTTGAACGCACGCTTCGTCGCAACAACACGTTTTCAGTTCAATGTTATCGCAGGTACCACACCTGTTTAAGCAGGTGGAAGACGTCGTGTCCATATTTTCCATAGTTGATGCTGACGAAGAAGATGCGTTCGTGCTAACGGCTTCGTTTTCCTCATTATAAGGAACAATATCGATTGGTCGCAGCATAACGCGCGCAGATAATGTCGTATCTTTGCAGTACTTTGAATATAACGCATTTGTTGTCGAAACGCTGTGAAATGAAAACGACTCGCAGACGCTTTTATCGATTGGCGAGACTGATCGAAATAAAGGAGCTTGTCTCCGGACTGCTAAAGCGTGTGCGCCTGGATGTGGATATGTATTGATTTCTCCATTTTGCGAAAGCAATATTTCGAGCGCTTCCATTTCACCAAGTTCGGAGATTAACTTCACTTCATTCATTAGCATTGAGAGATCAATCGAGGACGAATACAAATGCGCTCGGGCGACATTTCTTAATGTCGCTTGCGTAGCCGAAAATGAAAGCTCATCGTACTCCGAGCTATTACGTCCGTTTCGTTCTCTCAGGGTAGATCGGAGAAATAAAAATGCTGCGTCGATGGGCGCAAACACCGTGATTGGTTTCTGTAACGCTTGTAGTCTCAAGACTTCACCGCTTGATTCGAGAATACGAGAAAACTTCCGCAAGTTTCTGTTTGTGGTTATTTTTGTCGCGATAGAGTTTACGCATCGGTACGCGTTGGGAAGTAGCATAGATTGACACCATTTATAGGCATCGTAAAAGCAAGCGTGTTGAATGAGGTATGCAGTTTTGTTCGACTCCCTGAATTTATCTTCGTCGAGCATTATAAATCCACATTTTCCAAACTGCTCCCCGTTTTTTACCGCAGAGCTTCCCAAAGCAATATCGCCCGAGCCAACGCGTCTCAAATTCTGTAATCCATCGAGTGAACGTAAATTTTTCGTCGCGTTTAAGTCCAATCTACCCTCTACGACTTGCAAAGACATGAAGTTGGATATACGCCTTATGCTTTCGCTCGATATTACGAAGTCTTTCCCGACGTGCCAAAGGTTTCTGAAACATCCAATCTCAAGAACTTCTAAACTTTTCGAAGCGCTGATTATAAACGACCCACCAACAGATTCAAGGGACGGAAACGCTGTCGATTCAACTCTTTGATGCACTCCTGAGACGTGGAGTTCGAAGTTTTGGCCAACTTTTTCAAGATTCGCCGCCGCGTTTCGCATGCTTCTCCTCAGGGAGAACGTCGAGGAAGATGACGTATCAATATAGACGAACGATCCGCGAATGATTCGCAAGTTTGGTAAGAAATCGTCTCGCGATGATAATACATCGCTGTTCGTAATCGTCAAGTTTCCTTTGACGTACATCAAAGAAGAAAGGATATCGCCTGTATTTTCGTAGTTATCGAATACGGTCAAGCTCCCAACACTCCTAAGTTTGTGAAAAATAGAACTTCGTTCACTCGAATCAAACGTGCCAGTCAGCGAAAGTTTCCCACTGATGTGCGTAACGTTACTCGCAATCGCATCTCTGTCATCCGTACTTTCAGTTTCATTCATATAATCATTAGCTCCGTATAGGATCATTCGAAAACCGCTCCGTCTCGTGGAGGAAACGAAAACGTCACCGTTGTAGGAGAAACTTGCAACTCGTTCACCTAAAAGAAAGAGTGAAAAAAGGATGAAACGCGCGCATCGAGGCCAACAAGTTAGCAGCTCCATCGACATTCTCCTCATATTTGGCAACGCGAGCAGACGATATTCTATCTTTAAGTC
>JGI20159J14440_10001898_pt1 | contig 14644 bp, 10 predicted proteins | sample COG_09_FD_14440 | JGI IMG/M metagenome (IMG submission 14440) | reverse complement strand
GAATTTTGGATCCGGCAGGATTTCACGTTTTGCAACTACTCTTCTTCTTGGCATTTGAGACCTCTATGTTTATTCAGGTTGATCCAGGACTCTAAGCCGCCTTAAAAACGACTATTACCTGGCCTTACTCTTACCCATCGCTTTATTAAAGAGTCTCGATGAGGCGCGTATCCTTACGCTTGTAGAAGCCTTGCCAAGGAGATTAACCAGACAAAGCTATGACTCTATATTCTTGTACTTATGCTTACTGAAACTTCTAAAACCGACTTCTTACTTAGGACGCTTGGTGCCGTACTTGGAACGGCTCTGCTTACGATCGGCAACGCCTGAAGTATCTAGGCTGCCACGAACCGTATGGTAGCGAACACCTGGAAGATCCTTAACACGACCGCCCCTGATCAGAACAACGGAGTGTTCCTGCAGGTTATGGCCTTCACCACCAATATAGGAAGACACTTCAAAACCATTAACCAGACGCACACGACAAACCTTTCTCAAAGCCGAATTTGGCTTCTTTGGCGTAGTTGTGTAGACCCTTGTGCACACTCCACGCTTCTGAGGTGAACCTTGTAGCGCTGGTACGCCGCTTTTGACGATTTTGCTGCGTCGGGGCTTGCGTACTAATTGGTTAATTGTTGCCATGTTTTCCTTGAAACCTCTCGTTTTCGGGTTAACCCACGTTCTGATATCTCTGGCTCACTAATCTAAACCATCTTCATGGAGAGCTGGTAGAACTCTGCACATAAAAAATGGTTTCCCCTATCTTTGCTTATACCTAACCAAGATAATCACCTATTGTGACCAGAATAGCCGGAATAAAGGATGCGAGAGTTTAATGATCCCGCATCCTCTAGTCAACTATTTCCAGGCATTGCTGCCTGTCTGAGCTGGCTCTCTAGCCTTCAGCCTCGAGATTCAAGGCCTCACTCAATGCTGCTTCTACATCACTCGCACTCACGGAATCTGAATTAAGCTTGTCCGCGTAGGCCTTCTTTCGAGCTGCGTGATACGCCAAACCCGTTCCTGCCGGGATAAGTCGTCCAACAACCACATTTTCCTTCAAACCTCTGAGGAAATCGCGCTTACCAGTAACCGCCGCTTCTGTAAGAACACGCGTAGTCTCCTGGAATGAAGCCGCCGAGATAAAGGACTCAGTCGCCAGCGATGCCTTGGTAATGCCGAGAAGCATGCGCTCGAAACGTACTTCCTGCTTATCTTCTTCCCGCAGCTTGTCGTTCGCTTCAAGAATCTGCGTATACATTAGCTGCTCGCCCTTGATTAGCGCCGAATCGCCAGTATGCGTGACTTCGATCTTTCTGAGCATCTGTCTAACGATAACCTCAATGTGTTTGTCGTTAATTCTCACACCCTGCAATCGGTACACTTCCTGTACTTCGTTGACGATGTACTGAGCCAAGGCTTCAACACCCTTCAGGCGCAAGATATCGTGCGGTGCCGGTGGACCCTCTGAAACTACTTCACCCTTCTCGATGTATTCACCTTCGAACACAGTCATGGTGCGCCACTTTGGAATCAGCACTTCGTAGTGATCGGAGCCATCGATTGGATTTACACCATCTTTCGGTGTAATGACCAATCTGCGCTTTCCTTTCGTTTCCTTACCGAAGCTCACGGTGCCCGAAATTTCAGCCAAGATAGCTGGCTCCTTCGGTCTACGCGCTTCGAACAGATCCGCAACACGCGGCAGACCACCGGTGATGTCACGAGTCTTCGAACCTTCCTGAGGAATACGCGCTACAACGTCACCGATATTTAGATCGACACCATCGTTGAGGCTCACGATCGCATTGGCTGGCAAGAAGTAGTGCGCAGGGTGGTTAGTGCCAGGCAGGCAAATTTCCTTGCCCTTCTTGTCCACTACCGTAATTCCCGGTCGCAATTCTTTCGCAGAGGCGGAGCGCTCGTTCGGGTCGATTACGGAAATACTGCTCAGACCGGTGATCTCATCCGTTTGTTCACGAACCGTGATTCCCTCTTCCATCGCAGCAAACGCTACCCTACCCGCCACTTCCGATACGATCGGATGCGTGTGCGGATCCCAGGTTGCGACGATCTGCCCTGCTTCAACGTCTGTCTTCTTGCCGACGGTGATTAATGCACCGTAAGGAAGCTTATAACGCTCGCGCTCGCGACCGTTAACGTCGTCTACGATGAGCTCACCTGAGCGAGATACAACTACCAACTCGCCCTTGATGTTCTCAACCGTCTTCATATTATGTAAATGGATAGTACCGGTATTCTTAACCTGTACGCTGTCAGATGCAGTGGCTCTAGATGCCGCACCACCGATGTGGAAGGTACGCATCGTAAGCTGTGTACCCGGCTCACCGATTGACTGGGCAGCGATTACACCTACTGCCTCACCAACATTGGCAATGTGACCACGGGCCAGATCGCGACCGTAGCAGCTGCTGCAGATGCCGAAACGAGTTTCACAGGTAATTGGCGAACGCACATGAACCTGATCCACGCCGCCGGTCTCCAATCTCTCTACCATGCGCTCGCTAATCATAGTTCCAGCTTCGGCAATAGTTTCGCCAGTAGATTCCGAAACTACGTCGGAGGCCAGTACGCGACCTAATACCCGATCACCTAGAGGCGCGATAATATCGCCGCCCTCAATTACTGGTGACATAGTCAAGCCCTGCTCGGTGCCGCAATCGTGCTCGGTGATAACCAAATCTTGCGAAATATCAACCAGACGCCGCGTCAGATAACCTGAGTTCGCCGTCTTCAAGGCCGTATCCGCCAAACCTTTACGCGCTCCGTGAGTCGAGGTGAAGTACTGTGACACGCTCAAACCTTCACGGAAATTCGCAGTAATAGGAGTCTCGATAATCGAGCCATCTGGACGCGCCATCAATCCACGCATTCCGGCGAGCTGGCGAATCTGTGCGGGGGAGCCACGAGCACCGGAATCGGCATAAACGTAAACCGAATTAAATGATTCCTGTTGCTCTTCCTCGCCTTCCCTGTTGATTACCGCCTCAGTAGACAGGCCTTCCATCATCGCCTTCGCAACCAAATCGTTTGCGCGTGACCAGATATCGATAACCTTATTGTATTTCTCACCCTGGGTTACGAGGCCGGAAGCAAACTGTGCTTCGATCTCCTCCACTTCAGAGTTAGCCTGACCAATGATCGTCGCCTTCTCATCGGGAATCACAAAATCATTTACGCCGATTGAAGAACCCGAACGAGTAGAGTACTTATAGCCCGTGTACATCAACTGGTCAGCAAAGATAACCGTTTCCTTCAGGCCGACATCGCGGTAGCAGGCATTGAGTATCTGCGAGATGGGCTTCTTCGCCATCTTCTGATTGACCATGGAGAAAGGCAGACCCTCTGGAACGATGTTGAACAACAACACACGCCCAACGGTGGTATCCACGACACTGGTCTCACTAATTCGCTCGCCTTCTTCGTTATTGTAAACATCTTTGATGCGCACCTTGATGCGCGCCTGTAGATGTACGTTGCCTGTTTCGTATGCGCGCTGCACTTCTTTCGCGTCAGCGAAGATCATGCCTTCGCCTTTTGCATTTACGCGCGAGCGCGTCATGTAGTATAGACCGAGTACAACGTCCTGTGATGGAACAATAATCGGCTCGCCATTTGCCGGCGCCAGAATATTGTTAGTCGACATCATCAGCGTACGTGCTTCCAGTTGCGCTTCTAGCGTAAGCGGTACGTGCACCGCCATCTGGTCACCGTCGAAATCGGCATTGTAGGCCGCACAAACCAATGGGTGCAGCTGAATCGCCTTACCTTCGATCAGTACTGGCTCAAACGCCTGGATACCCAGTCTGTGCAGAGTTGGCGCGCGGTTCAACAGAACCGGGTGCTCACGAATCACGTCGGCGAGAATATCCCAAACCTCCGCTGTCTCGCGTTCTACCATCTTCTTCGCTGCCTTGATGGTAGTAGCCAGACCACGGCGCTCAAGCTTGCCGAATATGAAAGGCTTAAATAGTTCCAGAGCCATCTTCTTAGGCAGGCCACACTGATGCAGTCTAAGTGTAGGACCAACCACAATTACAGAACGGCCAGAATAATCCACACGCTTACCAAGAAGATTCTGTCTGAATCGACCCTGCTTGCCTTTGATCATGTCGGCAAGTGATTTCAGAGGTCGTTTGTTAGAACCTGTAATCGCGCGGCCACGACGACCGTTGTCGAGAAGCGCATCCACCGCTTCCTGCAACATTCGCTTTTCGTTTCGCACAATAATGTCTGGCGCATTCAAATCGAGAAGGCGCTTCAGACGATTGTTTCTGTTGATTACACGACGGTAGAGATCGTTAAGATCGGAAGTCGCAAATCGACCACCGTCCAGAGGGACGAGAGGACGAAGATCGGGTGGCAGCACAGGCAGGACTGTCATTACCATCCATTCTGGCTTATTGCCTGACTCGTTAAACGCCTCCAAGAGTTTCAGACGCTTGGACAGTTTCTTAAGTTTGGTCTCGGAATTTGTAGCCGGAATTTCTTCACGAAGGCGCGCAACTTCTGCGTCAACGTCCAGGTCCTTCATCAACGCTTGAACTGCTTCCGCACCCATCTTGGCATCGAATTCATCACTGAACTCTTCCATCGCCTCGTAGTATTGCTCGTCGGTTAGAAGCTGCCCTTTCTCAAGGGTAGTCATACCTGGGTCGGTTACGACAAAAGATTCGAAGTACAAAATTCGCTCAATATCACGCAGAGTCATGTCCAATAACAAACCGATGCGTGACGGCAACGACTTAAGAAACCAGATATGCGCAACTGGGCTAGCAAGCTCGATATGGCCCATGCGATCGCGACGGACCTTGGAAAGCGCAACTTCTACGCCACACTTCTCACAGATAACTCCGCGATGCTTAAGACGCTTGTACTTGCCACAGAGACACTCATAGTCCTTTACCGGGCCAAAAATCTTGGCGCAGAAAAGACCATCTCGCTCGGGCTTAAACGTACGATAGTTGATCGTCTCAGGCTTCTTAACTTCACCGAACGACCAGGCACGAATCATCTCCGGCGAGGCTAATCCAATTCGAATGGAATCGAACTCATCTGATTGTGATTGAGATTTAAGCAACCCTAATAGGTCTTTCATTCTAACTCCTCCACCTGTCGCTTTCGCGAACAGGCTGTAATAATCACTAAGCCTTCATTTGTAGTACTAGCTAGCGTGGATCGGCTTACTTACTGACATCCAATTCCATATCGATCGCGAGCGATCTAATCTCCTTCACTAGCACATTAAATGATTCCGGCATTCCCGGTTCCATTCTATGGTCGCCATCGACGATGTTCTTATACATCTTCGTACGGCCGGCGACGTCGTCCGACTTAACGGTTAACATTTCTTGCAAGGTATAAGCTGCACCGTAGGCTTCGAGTGCCCACACTTCCATCTCTCCGAAGCGCTGACCACCGAATTGAGCCTTACCACCAAGCGGTTGCTGCGTAACCAAGCTGTACGAGCCNGTCGATCGAGCATGCATCTTGTCATCCACCANGTGGTTCAACTTCAGCATGTACATAATGCCTACAGTTACCTGTCGATCGAACGACTCACCGGTACGACCATCAAAAAGTGTGACCTGACCACTTTCATCGATGCCAGCAAGTTCGAGCATGTCTTTGATCTCTTTCTCGGCGGCGCCGTCGAATACAGGCGTCGCCATCGGGACACCACCTCGAAGATTACCAGCGAGTTCCAATACCTCATCGTCGGTTAAGCTTTTGATGTCTTCCTGGCGCTGACCGATCTTGTTGTACACATCGGTAACCAGCTTTCTGACTTCAGAGGCCTTCTTCTTGGCATCCAACATTGCACCAATTCGGTTTCCAAGCCCCTTCGCCGCCGCACCAAGGTGCGTCTCGAGAACCTGACCAACGTTCATGCGTGATGGCACACCAAGAGGATTCAATACGATATCTATCGGCTCACCCTTCTCGTCGTAAGGCATGTCTTCGATCGGCATAATTACCGAGATAACACCCTTGTTTCCATGACGACCAGCCATCTTGTCACCCGGCTGAATGCGACGCTTGATCGCTAGATAAACCTTAACGATCTTCAATACACCAGGAGCCAGATCATCACCTTGAGTGAGTTTCTTTCTCTTGTCTTCGAATCGTTCGTCTAGCTCTGCAAGCCTTTCCTTAAGCTGTTCTTCCGCACGTTCTAACTGCGAGTTGACCGCATCGTTGGACATGCGCAGCTTGAACCAATCTTCTCTAGGAAGAGCCTCAAGATAGTCCGCTGTAACTTTTTGGCCCTTCTTCAGCTTGGGACCACCTGCTACAACTTTACCTATCAAGGCTTGCTGCAATCTCTCAAAAGTAGCGCCTTCGACGATACGATATTCATCATCGATATCTTTGCGAACCTTCGATAGCTGCGTCTCTTCAATTTCGACGGCACGCTGATCCTTCTCGAGACCGTCACGAGTGAAGACCTGCACATCGATAACCGTACCCTTAACGCTGGTAGGCACTCTTAGCGAAGTATCTTTTACGTCAGACGCTTTCTCACCGAAAATTGCACGCAGCAGTTTTTCCTCTGGCGTTAGCTGGGTTTCACCCTTAGGTGTCACCTTGCCGACTAATATGTCGCCAGCGCCGACTTCAGCGCCTATGTAGACAATGCCGGACTCGTCCAGCTTGCTCAGCGCACCTTCGCCAACGTTTGGTATATCAGCTGTAATCTCTTCAGAACCTAACTTGGTATCGCGAGCCACACAGGTCAGTTCCTGAATGTGAATCGTAGTGAAGCGATCTTCCTTAACTACACGCTCTGATATCAAGATCGAATCTTCGAAGTTGTATCCGTTCCAAGGCATGAATGCGATACGCATATTCTGCCCCAGGGCCAGTTCACCCATATCGATGGAAGGACCGTCTGCCAGAATGTCGCCTCTGGCAATAGTGTCGCCATCTTTGACTAATGGTCGCTGGCTAATACAGGTATTCTGATTCGAACGGGTGTATTTAGTCAGGTTGTAGATATCCACACCCGCCTCACCCGCATCAGTCTCTTCGTCTCTTACACGCACGATAATACGAGCGGCATCTACGCTCTCGATGACACCGCCGCGGAATGCAACAACACACACGCCTGAATCACGTGCCACATTGCGCTCCATTCCAGTACCAACCAAAGGCTTCTCAGTCTTTAGCGTGGGCACTGCCTGGCGTTGCATGTTCGAACCCATTAGGGCCCTGTTAGCATCGTCGTGCTCGAGGAAAGGAATCAATGCAGCCGCCACAGACACCATCTGCTGTGGAGCCACATCCATATAGTCAACTTCTTCGCGTGGCTTTAAGAGAGTTTCACCCTTATAACGCACGGTGACGAGGTTATCGACGAAGCCCTTCTTCTTGTCGATGGCCGCACTAGCCTGGGCAATAACGAAATCACTCTCGTCGATCGCTGACAGGTAATCGATCTCATCTGTTACTTTGTTGTTAACTACTTTTCTGTAGGGGCTTTCTAGAAAGCCGTAGTTATTTGTGCGCGCATAGGTCGCAAGCGAGTTGATCAGACCGATGTTTGGACCTTCTGGGGTCTCAATTGGACATACTCGACCATAATGAGTCGGATGCACGTCGCGCACTTCAAAACCCGCTCGCTCTCTCGTCAGACCGCCCGGCCCTAGAGCCGATACGCGTCGCTTATGCGTCACTTCGGAAAGAGGATTGTTCTGATCCATAAACTGCGAAAGCTGACTGGAACCAAAGAATTCCTTGATCGCTGCGGCTACTGGCTTCGCGTTGATCATATCCTGTGGCATTAGGCCTTCTGAGTCAGCCATGCTCAGTCGTTCTTTAACTGCACGCTCAACCCGCACTAGACCAACACGGAATTGATTCTCTGCCATCTCACCTACGGAACGAATACGGCGGTTACCCAGGTGATCGATATCATCAACTGAACCGAAGCCATTACGAATCCCGACCAGTGTTTTCAATACGTCGACGATGTCTTCCTGGCTAAGAACCATCATACCTTCCGACTCGGGACGACCAAGGCGGCGGTTGAACTTCATTCGGCCAACGGCAGATAGATCGTAACGCTCTGGAGAGAAGAATAGGTTAGAGAACAAGTTCTCTGCAGATTCCTTTGTAGGTGGCTCACCTGGACGCATCATGCGGTAGATCTCGACCATAGCTTCCAACTTGGAAGTAGTGCCGTCGATACGCAGCGTATGGGAGATAAATGGCCCACAATCCAGATCATTAGTATAGATAGTTTGAAACTGCTTAACGCCTGCCTCAAAAAACTGCTCTATCACTTCTTCTGTAATCTCGGTATTACAGGGAACCAACACCTCGCCTGTTTCTTCGTTGATCACATCCGCTGCAAGCGCGGCACCAATTAGGTACTCGTTCTCTACAACCAGATTAGTGAGCTTCGCTGTCTCCATTTCACGCACATGACGCGAAGTGATGCGACGGCCCGCTTCTACAATTTCCTTGCCCTTCTTATCCAGGATCGGAAAAGTTAGAACTTCACCACGCAGTCGAGCAGGAACCAACTCCAAAGAAACAACAGACTCTTTGTCTTTGCCCTTCGTGGTAATCTTGAAGCCATTGTTCTCGTAGAACATCTCCAGAATTTCTTGCGAGCCGTAGCCAAGAGCGCGCAACAATACCGACGCAGGCAGTTTGCGACGACGGTCGATACGAACATAGACCATATCCTTAGGATCGAATTCGAAGTCGAGCCAAGAACCACGGTAGGGAATAACCCGCGCAGAATAGAGTAGTTTTCCAGAGCTGTGTGTCTTACCACGGTCATGGTCAAAGAATACACCTGGCGATCTATGTAGCTGTGAAACCACTACACGCTCAGTACCATTGATTACAAAGGTACCGGAATCTGTCATCAATGGGATCTCCCCCATGTAGACTTCTTGCTCTTTGATGTCCTTGATGGTTTGTACTGTCGATTCCTTATCATAAAGAATCAACCGAACCTTAACCCTTAAGGAAACAGAATAGGTAGAACCACGCAGCTGACATTCTTTAACGTCAAACGCAGGCTTTCCAAGGTTGTAGCTAACATATTCCAGAACTGCTTTGCCGGAATAGCTGACGATAGGGAATACAGATTTGAACGCGGCATGTAGGCCTTGTTCAAGACGCTCTTCAACAGGCACGTCAACCTGAGTAAACTGTTTATAGGAATCGACTTGTATAGACAAGAGGTAAGGGATATCCATCGCACTTGGCAGTTTGCCGAAGTTCTTGCGGATACGTTTTTTCTCTGTATACGAATAGGCCATTGATGTGTTCCTAGCGTTGTGTTCTATTGGCATTAACTACTGGCAGAATCTTTCTGCGTTTCGCTTGTTCTTTCGCTCTGCGCGACTTGCGCTTCAACGACTGAACAAGGCACGGCCATGAAGCCGGTCTTCCTTACTCGAAAATACAACGAACCAACGCCAGGTGCGTTGTAGGCACCCGGCGCTTGTCGTTTTGTAGCAATTGCTTACTACTTAAGCTCAACGGTTGCGCCAGCTTCTTCCAAAGCTTTCTTGGCTTCATCCGCTTCTGCTTTAGGAGCAGCTTCCTTAAGAGTTGATGGAGCACCATCAACCAATTCCTTAGCCTCTTTAAGACCCAGGCCAGTGATACCGCGTACAGCTTTAATGACGTTTACTTTCTTCTCGCCTACAGCTGCTAGAACGATATCAAACTCAGTCTGCTCTTCTGCAGGAGCTGCGTCACCCGCTGCCGCCGCCGGCGCCGCCGCAACTGCTGCAGCTGCTGAAACACCGAATTTTTCTTCCATTGCTTCTACCAGCTGAACTACGTCCATGACTGACATGTCTGCAATTGCTTCTAATACATCTTCTTTGGAAAGAGCCATGACTCTTGTCTCCTACTTTCAATTATTTAATTTAATTAAGTTAAGTTGTTACTAATTTTTTACAATCATTTACACAAGGAACTAGGCTGCTTCCTGCTTCTGGTCTCGAACAGCTGCAACAGCTCGTGTTGCTTTCGAGGGAACCTCAATCATGGTTCTGGCCAGCTTCGTTACAGGCGCTAACATAACGCTCATAAGAATGGATAGCGCCTGGTCGTGAGTCGGCAACTTCGCCAACACGTCGATCTGACCCGCATCCAATAACTTGCCACCAATAGAGAGTGCTTTGATGTCAAAATTTTCTTTCTCTTTAGCAAAATCCTTGAGCACACGCGCTGCGGAGCCGGGATCTTCTTCTGAGAACGCAAGAATAGTAGGACCGACCAAAACTTCTTGAATACATTCGAAATCAGTGCCTTCAACTGCTTTCTTAAGCAGCGTGTTTCTAACAACACGAAGGTAGACATTGTTTTCTCTTGCAGTCTTTCGAAGCTCAGTCATATCACTAACGGTTACACCCCGATAATCGGCGAGTACCGCTGACAAAGCACTGGTAGCAGCCGTATTGACTTCCGAAACGATTTGTTTCTTATCTTCTAGTCTAATAGCCACTAGCTAAACTCCTTAGGTTGACCGATTTCTCGGTCGCGATTTAGCATGAATCGATTACTCTCTTCATACCTTTGCTATTCGGTGATTAAAATTTAGCGTTACACTAAATCGGGCTTCACCATCTGCGTAGGAAATTAAGTGACCGTACCTAAACAAGGCGGTCGCACCTACGGTCTTTGACAGCTTCGCTTTCGCGAAACCCCAAAGTCTGTTGAAGAGGGCTACGCCGCTCTTCGAATCTTTTACTGCTTAATTAGTTCGATCAGCCTTAAAGCTCTTGTTTAAAGAACTAGCGAAGACTGGTCTATCTGTAATCCAGGGCCCATAGTCGAAGAAAGGACAACCTTCTTTATATAAACACCCTTGGATGAAGCCGGCTTGGCTTTCTTTAGGTCTGCCAATAAAGCTTCCAGATTTGCCTTAACTGCAGGGGCATCAAAACCCACCTTACCGATGCCGCCATGAACAATACCGTTCTTGTCGGTTCTGTAACGAACCTGACCGGATTTAGCGTTCTTCACTGCAGTCTCAACGTCTGGTGTAACTGTTCCAACTTTAGGATTAGGCATCAAACCACGTGGACCAAGAACCGTACCTAGCTTGCCAACCACACGCATGGCGTCTGGTGTTGCTATTACTACGTCGAAGTCCAGGTTTCCTGCCTGAATGGATTCTGCCAGGTCATCAAAGCCTACAACGTCAGCGCCTGCGGCTTTTGCCTTCTCAGCGTTTTCGCCCTGAGCGAATACCGCCACGCGCACTTCTTTGCCTGTGCCGTTTGGTAGAATCGTAGAGCCACGCACAGCCTGATCGGATTTACGCGCGTCGATGCCAAGGTTTACGCTGACATCAAAAGACTCACTGAATTTCTTCGATGCGAATTCACTAATGATCGCAACAGCTTCTTCGACCGAGTAAGCCTTACCCGCTTCAACTTTTTCCGCTAACTGCTTTTGTTTTTTTGATAATTTAGCCATCTTATTCCACCCCCTCGACTTCTATACCGGCGCTACGCGCGCTGCCTGCAAGAGTGCGAACCGCAGCATCCATATCGGCGGCGGTGAGATCAGGCATTTTCTGAGTTGCTATTTCTTCGAGCTGGGCGCGATTTACTTTGCCCACTTTCTCTGTATTTGGACGCCCACTACCCTTCTTGAGCCCGGCAGCTTTGCGAAGCAGCACGGAGGCAGGAGGTGTCTTTGTAATAAAGGTAAAACTGCGATCTGCATAAACAGTAATAACCACAGGAATCGGCAAGCCCGGCTCAACTGCTTGAGTCTGGGCATTGAATGCCTTACAGAATTCCATGATATTCACGCCGTGTTGACCGAGTGCCGGGCCAACAGGTGGGCTTGGGTTAGCTTTACCCGCGCCGACTTGTAGCTTGATATAAGCCAGTACTTTCTTAGCCATGTCTTTCTCCTTTGGGTTCGAACGTCCGCTTTAGCCTCGCAGCTAAGCAAACTCCCCGGCGCTCCCTAACAATGTTAATGGAGCGGCTTTGTTTTGGAAGAGATTATTCCCCTTCCCCGTTCAAAGGGGTCAGAGTAAAATTTCCGTCGAATTTAGTTAGATTTCTGTATAACCAAGCCGGAAATTTTACTCTGACCCCTACCAATCAACTCTTCTCGACCTGTCCGAACTCAAGCTCTACAGGAGTTGAACGACCGAAAATTAATACAGCGACACGTAATCTGCTCTTCTCATAATTAACTTCTTCAACGGTACCGGTGAAGTCATTAAATGGACCATCTGTAACTCGAACCATTTCGCCCGGCTCGTAGATAGTCTTATGTGTTGGAGCTTCCTCGCTATCCTCCATTCTCTGGAGAATCTTGTTCGCTTCTTTATCTGTAATTGGGGCTGGTTTCTCTGCCGTACCACCAATAAACCCCATCACTCGGGGTGTGTCTTTTACTAAATGCCAGGTATCGTCATTGAGCTCCATATGAACTAAAACATAGCCTGGAAAGAATTTACGCTCGCTCTTTCGCTTCTGACCTGCGCGCATCTCTACAACTTCTTCGGTGGGCACCAACACTTCATCGAAGTAATCATCCATGCCTGAAAGCCCTACCCGCTCCTTCAGAGCAAGCATTACTTTTTTCTCATAGCCTGAATAGGCATGAACTACGTACCAGCGTTTTGCCATTTTTACCTCTAGCCAATCATCGATGAAATAACGCCGTTCAAACCCCAATCCAGTAGCCAAAGAATAAATGCTACGATGAATATGACGATTAGCACTACGATAGTAGTCTGCGTTGTTTCTTGTCTTGTTGGCCAAACAACTTTTCTGATCTCAACTCTCGCATCTAGGCACAAGTTGACAAAGGCCCGCCCTCTAATTGTCTGGGCGCCAATCCATCCAGCCACGCCGGCTGCGACAAGCAAGCCTAGCGTTCTAAACAATAATGATTCCGTAGCGAAATAAGAATTAGCGTAGACAGCAGCGACCACAATCGCTATTACGACTGCCCACTTGATCAAATCTAACTTACCGTCTTCGCTTTCTATTTTCTCGGACATACAATTTTCTTTATCTCTTTATTCTAGACATCAAATTAACGACAACCGATAGCGACCTTCGCAATCTGCTCTCTTCCAAATAGCTACGCGGAAGAATTCCTGCCTTTAGTTGGCAGGCCAGGAGGGAATCGAACCCCCAACCTGCGGTTTTGGAGACCGCTGCTCTGCCAATTGAGCTACTGGCCTACTATTTCTCTAAAGGTCATCGGTACCGTAAATTCTCGTTGATGATAATATAAGGGGCTTAAGCTTCAGGCCCTTTAGCTTCGCTGTATCTAGTGAAATAACTTAGAAACACTAAAGACGACTTAGCCGGAACACCCTTTTGGGTGCTCCGGCTAAGCAAATAGTCTTTCGAATTTACTCGAAGATCTTGGCTACAACGCCCGCGCCTACTGTACGTCCACCCTCTCGGATAGCAAAGCGCAGACCTTCATCCATCGCGATTGGCGCTATCAGGGTCACAACCATATTCACGTTGTCACCTGGCATGACCATCTCAACGCCTTCTGGCAGCTCACATGCACCTGTCACATCCGTAGTACGGAAGTAAAACTGCGGTCTGTAGCCCTTGAAGAATGGTGTGTGGCGTCCGCCTTCATCCTTGTTCAGGATATACACTTCAGCTTCAAACTTCGTATGAGGTGTTACTGAGCCCGGCTTACCCAATACCTGGCCACGCTCAACGTCTTCACGCTTAGTACCACGCAGCAGAACACCAACGTTCTCGCCTGCACGGCCTTCGTCCAGCAACTTACGGAACATCTCAACACCAGTACAGACTGTCTTCTGTGTGTCTTTGATACCAACGATGTCCAATTCATCACCTACGTTTACAATTCCGCGCTCAATACGGCCTGTTACAACAGTACCGCGACCGGAGATTGAGAATACGTCTTCGATTGGCATCAAGAATGGCTTCTCAACGTCACGAACCGGATCCGGGATGTAGCTGTCCAGTGTCTCAACAAGCTTCTGTACAGATGGCACACCGATATCAGAAGTATCGCCTTCCAACGCCTTAAGCGCAGAACCGATGATGATGGGTGTGTCGTCACCCGGGAACTCGTATTGATCCAATAACTCACGGATCTCCATCTCTACCAATTCAAGCAATTCTTCGTCATCAACCATGTCCGCTTTGTTCATGAACACAACGATGTAAGGTACGCCGACCTGCAATGACAACAGGATGTGCTCACGCGTCTGTGGCATAGGGCCGTCTGCGGCCGAACAAACCAGGATAGCGCCGTCCATCTGCGCAGCACCTGTAATCATGTTCTTTACGTAGTCAGCGTGACCTGGACAGTCAACGTGCGCGTAGTGACGGTTAGGAGAATCGTATTCAACGTGAGACGTCGCGATAGTGATACCACGCTCTCTCTCTTCCGGCGCATTATCGATCTGGGCGAAATCACGTACTTCACCTGTGCCGTATACTTCATTACAAACCTTGGTCAAGGCCGCTGTTAACGTCGTCTTACCATGGTCAACGTGACCAATAGTACCTACGTTTACGTGTAGTTTATTTCTTTCGAATTTTTCCTTCGCCATTTTCGACTGCCCCTATCTATTTCTGTTCTTAGCTATTCTAAGCGTCATCAATTAATGTTGATT
>JGI20159J14440_10001896_pt1 | contig 14648 bp, 12 predicted proteins | sample COG_09_FD_14440 | JGI IMG/M metagenome (IMG submission 14440) | reverse complement strand
CTCACACGAAAAAATTAAAATGGAAATGCGTAAATAAAGTTTAGGATGTTAGGCTATGTTGATATGTTGCTATGTTGTTATATAAAATATAAAAATAAATTGAATTAAATTAATTTATTTTTTATAAATTAATAAATTAGTAAATTCGTTTTATGTAAAAATGCAAATTGAAATACTTAATCCAAACTATTCTGAATGGGTCTTAATAAATACCTCCACAAAACAAAAATATAAATTTATTAATAATCAATTCATTAGAGATGATGATGAGCATATACAAGGTGAGCATATACAAGGTGAGCATATACAAGGTGACATCACTACGCAAATAATAAATTTTAAAAATAATCCGTTTGACTATAAATTATTAACAGGGGATATCATAGATAATAGTATAAATATTATATTAAATTCAGAATATCGTTCACCAAATAAATACATTCCTGGTATTTTAATTTTAACCGAAAAAACATATGGAAGAGCTGACCGGAAAAAATTGTATTATAAATTTATTCCAGATAATAAACAATTACCCTATTTTTTGGTTCCTTATGAAAATAAAAATGTATCCTTTAATAAAACACATCATAATCAATATGCATTGATTCATTATCATGAATGGGTTGAAAAACACCCGAAAGGTGTATTATTTAATGTTCTTGGACCTGTTAATAAATTAGAAGCCTACTATACCTATCAATTACATTGCAAGGAATTAAATAGTTCTTTACAAAAATTCACCAAAGAAATAACTACTAAAATAAAAAGTGACCACGATACTTCAGAAAAGAATTCGGAATTAATAAATGAGATTTTTAAATACTATCAAAAAAATAATACGTTATTTAACGAAGATAGGAGAGATAATACTAATATATTTACAATTGATCCAGAAAACACAAAAGATTTTGATGATGCAATTAGCATTCATAAGTATATAGATTATACCATAATTAGCATATATATTGCAAATGTTCCTTTACTAATTGATTATTTAAATAGTTGGAATGTATTTACAAACCGCGTTTCTACCATTTATTTGCCTAATGAAAAAAAACCAATGCTTCCAACGATTTTATCTGACGATTTATGTAGTTTAATTGCAGGACAAGACCGATTGGCGTTTACAATGGATATTAAAATATATAATAATTATGACTATGAAATTAAATTGCTTAATACGATGATTCATGTCAATAAAAATTATAAATACGAAGAACCAAAATTATTAAATAATCCAATATATTCTGACTTATTAAAAGTAACAGAAGGCATGCAGAAAAAAACACCATTATTAGAAACAATTGAAAATAGTCACGATATTGTTGCGTACTACATGATATTAATGAATTATGAATGTTCAAAAAAAATGTTAGAACATCAAATCGGTATTTATCGGCTAACTACAAAGAATGAGACGAATGAAATAAATGAAATAAATGGAAATGCATTACCATGTGCAATACAACCCTCCTCCTCCATTGAAATACCAAATGAAATTAGTAATTTTCTTAAAGTATGGAATTGTAATGTTCGTGGCTTTTATTGTAACTATGCTACAATAAAAAACAAATACGATAATAATGAAGATATTAAACACGAGATGATTTCTGCTAATGGATTAAACATTTATACACATATTACCTCCCCTATACGCCGTATCGTTGATTTAATTAATTTAATAGAATTACAAAAAAATAGCGGAATTATTCAATTTTCTATAGATGCCCAATTATTTTCATCCGAATGGATTAATAAATGCAATTACATAAATGAAGTTACTCAAAAAATAAAAAAAGTGCAATCAAATTGCACGTTGTTACACGAATTGTTCAATTCATATATTAATACCAACAAAGACAATCATCATTATGAAGGATACATCATAGAGCAGTTACAAGGACATAATAATAATAATAATAAATATAATGTATATATACCCTATTTAAAATCTGTGTTTATTTATAAAACCAATAGCAATGACAGGAATAACGGTAATAACCGTAATAACAGTAATAACAGTACTCTCGGTGTTCCTATGCCATTATTTGGTAAACAAAAATTTATAATAAAAGTATTTATAGAAGAAAATACATTTAAACAAAAAATACGTTTACAACTTTTGTAAATCGTTATAATTTAATCATCGTTATAATTTAATCATCGTTATAATTTAATCATCATAATAATAGCAATAAATTAACCCAAGAATTAGTATTAATAATAAAAATAAATCAAACATATTAATTATATGGTTTATAATTAATAAGTAAGGATTATATTTATATTATTAAATTAATTGTTTATTTTTTATTTTTTAATTTTTATTTTTTAATTTTAATGTTCAAGTGTCTAATATATACTAATCAATTTCTTCGACATGATCGGTGGTTTCTGGATTTGATGGATTCATTGTTTCAGTTGAATCATTTGTTGGATTTGTGGACTCATTCGCATACATTTGACTTGCAAATTTATTTAAAATCGTCTCACATTCTTTCATTTTACTTTCAAATTCTTCTGTCGTAGCCGAACTATTTGAATCCATCCATTCTTGCGTGTCCTTTACACACTTACGAATAGTTTCAACTCCAGTGTCGCCTAACTTATCAGCGATTTCTTTATTATCTACTTGATTCTTCCAATTATAAATATACGATTCTAATTTATTTTTAGCTTCAACGCGTTGCATATTTTTTTCATCTTCATCTTTTAATCGTTCCGCATCTTTAATCATTTCTTCAATTTGTTCTTTTGAAAGACGTCCTTTATCATTTGTAATTGTAATCTTTTCGGTTTTGCCAATTGATTTATCACACGCAGATACATTCAAAATACCATTTGCATCAATATCATAGGTGACTTCTAATTGTGGAACACCGCGTGGTGCAGGCGGAATACCATTTAATTCAAACTGGCCTAACAAATTACAATCTTTTGTAAAAGACCGTTCTCCTTCAAACACACGAATTGTTGCTGCCGGCTGATTGTCCATATAGGTACTAAAAGTTTGGCTTCTTTTCGTTGGAATAGAAGTATTGCGTGGAATCATAGTAGTCATTACATTCCCGCTTGTTTCAATCCCAATAGATAACGGTGTCACGTCAATCAATAAAAGGTCATTAATAGATTCGGATTTAACACCGGAAATAATCGCGGCCTGCACTCCTGCTCCATAAGCAACCGCCTCATCCAAATTAATTGATTTACACAATTCTTTTCCGTTAAAAAAATCGGATAATAGTTTTTGGACCTTTGGAATACGCGAGGAACCACCGACTAAAACAATATCATTGATCGCATTTTTATCCATTTTTGCATCCCGCAACACCTTTTCTACAGGATCAATGCATTTTCGGAATAAATCACTACACAATTCTTCAAACCTTGCACGAGTAATTGAAGAATAAAAATCCTTGCCATCAAATAGTGCATCAATTTCAATTGTCGCATTTGAAGAAGAACTTAATGTGCGTTTGGCCTTTTCACANGCGGTTCTTAACCGCCTCACTGCCCGCGAGTTATTCCGCATATCAGCTTTTTCTTTACGTTTAAATTCTTCAATGAAATGCGTTAACATACGCGAGTCAAAATCCTCACCACCCAAATGCGTATCTCCTGCCGTGGATTTTACTTCAAAAATACCATCTTCAATAGATAAAATACTAACATCAAATGTTCCGCCACCTAAATCAAAAATAAGAACATTTTTTTCTTTCCCTTTATTGTTATTATTATTATCCAGTCCATAAGCAATCGCGGCTGCCGTCGGTTCATTAATAATACGCAAAGGCTCTAAGCCAGCAATACGACACGCGTCTTTAGTGGATTGGCGTTGCGAGTCGTTAAAATATGCAGGAACCGTCACAACTGCTTTAGAAACGGGATGCCCTAAATAATTTTCGGCTGTTTCTTTCATTTGAGTAAGAACCATCGCCGAAATTTGTTCAGGATGATACACCGTCCCGTCTTCTAATTGAATAATCGGTTTATCATCCTTATCGCCCTTAATATTAAAAGAATAATGTTTCATATCACTTTGAACGATTGGATCAGTAAATTTACGTCCAAGCAAACGTTTCGCATCATAGATTGTATTTGCGGTATTCATCGCCGCTTGAGATTTTGCTGATTGCCCAACAAGCTTTTCGGTTGAAGTAAATGCAACCCATGACGGCGTTGTTCGTTCGCCATCTGAATTTGCAATAATTTCACATGATCCATTACGAAAAACACTCACACACGAATAAGTGGTTCCCAAATCAATACCAATTGCAATGTCATTCTTGTTCGTCATTTTCAGATATAACTTATCTATAAAACGGTGTCTATAATTATAGTTATATAAACTATAATATTTAAGTTATTTTATATAAATTATTATACCCAATGATACTATTATCTTTTTCCCATAATGTGATAAAATGTATTTCATTATTACCATTATTTTTATATTCTTCATGATTTTCGTATTTATTTTTATTATCAAAAATCATATAAATAATAAATACCATACATAATATAGCAAAAATCCAATAATATTTTTTAATGAAAGTGGATAATTTATTCATATATAGTATATATGAATAAATTATTTAAAATGCTTTTACAAAATCAAATAATTATTATATTTATATAATATAATATTTATAAAGTTAAATAATAAATAAAAATGAATTTTTTTATTATAAATAGTAATAAAATTAAAAAATATATTAAATTAAATAAATATAGTATTATATTATTATGTTTAATAATACTATTGATAATTTTTTTATTTAAATATAAAATAATTAATAATTTTGAAAATAAAATGACACCAAAACAATTAAAATTTAAAGAATGTTTATCAGATATGAAAAAAATATTAGATAAAAATAATCAAGAATTTTTTTTAGTATATGGCACTTTATTAGGACAACAAAGAGAAAAATTATTTATTGAACACGATGGAGATATTGATATTGGTATATTTAAAGATAAATTTAATCCTGATATTAAAGATAAAATATTAGAAAGTAAAAAATTTAAATTTAGACATGATTTTGGAAAATTAGAAGATAGTTATGAATGTACTTTTATACATAATAATGGTGTATCTATTGATATATTTTTACATTATTATATAGATAAAAATTATTATTATGCACCATCATTTACTGGATTATGTAATAATAAAAAAGAAGGTTATTGTAAATGGAGTCATCATATTAATGGATTAAATACTATCACTTTTATGAATGAAAAATATAAAATACCTACCAATGCCCATGACTATTTAATTGAACGATATGGTAAAGATTGGGGAGTTGTAAAAAAATTTAATTATTATCAAGGATTAGAAGGAGAATATAAAGGTTTACTCAATTAATCTTATTTTTTATCAATTTAATTATACACATTTATATATATATATATATATATATATATATATGAAAATAATAACATTCGGAACTTTTGATTTGATACATATAGGACATATCAATATATTAGAGGGATGTAAGAATTTTAATAATAATAAATCTAAAAATGAGCTGATTGTTGGTATTTCAAGTGATAAATTTTCTTATAAAAAAAAGAATCGTTATCCGATATATAATGAAGAACAAAGAAAAAAAATATTAGAATCTTTGCGATTTGTAGACAAAGTTTTCATTGAGGAATCATTTGAAAGAAAAAGAGAATATATATTAGAAAATAAAGCAGATATATTTATTATGGGTGATGATTGGAAGAACAAATTTGATGAATTTAATGATATTTGTCAAGTTATTTATTTACCCAGAACACCAAGTATTTCAACCACTGAAATAGTTGAATTTATTAAAAAATAAATTTATCATTTATCATTTATCATTTATCATTTATCATTTATCATTTATCATTTATTTTTTTAATAGCAATTTCACACGCAATCTGTTCGGCCTTTTTTTTAATTTTATGGAGTCCGCTACCTAAATAGATGAAAATAAATTCGGTTTCTATTAATGCAGATTGGATATTCATAAAAGACCCATAATCCTCGTAGGGTTTTGCTTCTTCTAATTTAAATTCATGTACTGGTTTTCCAATACATAAATAAACACCCATTTGATAGCCTTTTTCCATATCATAAGATAACTCAATATATTCAGGCGTGGTTTTAAATTCTTTTTGGATTTTTACTTGTAAAATATTTTTATAATTATCATCAGTATTAATTAATTTATTCCAATCAACATATTTTTCCAATATATTTTCTACAAATATTTGCGCCATTTGAAAACCAGGACCAGTCACGAATACATTTTTAAACCATCCTTCTTCGTCTTCTACCTTAATTTTATTAAAATCTAAAAATAATGCGCCAATAAATGCTTCAAACAAACAACCTAATTTCTTTAGATTCGTGCGTGTTTTTTTTTCTTCGGCGTGTTGTGATATAATTAACCAATTATTTAAATGCATATCATACGCTAATTTTCCAATATGTTCATTTTTTACAATTGCAATTTTCTTTTCAGTCATAAACCCTTCATCTGCTTTTGGAAACCTCCGGTATAAATAATATTTAGTGATTAGCTCTAATACCCCATCCCCTATAAATTCAAGACGTTCATTTGATTTCGTTTTTAATTCAACACAATTGGCAGGAATGGTTGCAATTTCAATATTCATTTTTTGATTTTCTAAATCGGGTCTTTTCATATAGGACCGATGAACAAAAGCTCTTTTATATAATTCTAAATTTTCTACTTTTGCGCTAATACCATGGGCTAATAGAATAGATTGAACTTCGTTCAATGTAATCTCTTTATTTTCAGTATTATAGGGATTAAATAATAATTTGTCTCCACATTTTATTACATCACCATCAACTGAAGAAGAAACATGATTATTATTATTCATTGTATTATTATTCATTATGATGAATGCACTATAGTGTTAGTATAGTATTATAATAAATAATAATAATTTATATTTAAGCCCTATTGTAAAATACTACATTTTACATTATGTAACAATAAAACTCGTGATATAAGTTTATCCGAAATAGCAAGTGTGTTCATATAGGTTCTATATTTAAATGAACAAACCGTTGTATTCTCTCCAAACTTAATACTATACCACCAAAAAGCAGGCACATATAATATTTGCCCTTTTTTTACTGTTGTATCTAAACATTTTATTTTACTAAAATCAGATTCGTACTGTTCCTGCACATTCCAAGGATTAACTGGAGATCTAAATTCCATATTTTTATAATCTTGTTCCATATGTAAATATTTAGTATTTTTAGGGGGGCTAAGGTAACTTGAATCTCTCCTTCGGTTACTAAAAAATAATTACGATAATTCATTTCATATTTAAATGGAGTTTTTGTATCTTTAGATGCAAATAATATATCATAATCACACGATAAATTCATATATGGTTTTAAAAATTTATCATTTAATTTATACATTTTAATTAATTCGGTTTCTTCTAAAAAATCACTATTGTTTTCAAATAAATAGTTAGCATCCTTATATTTCTCAATAAGTTCTTTTGCTTTCTTATATGTAATGATTGAATACATATCATCCTTATTATTAGCGTCGTCCTTATTATTGGTGTCCTTATTATTGTCATCGTCCTTATTATTGGCGTCGTCCTTATTATTGGCGTCGTCCTTATTGGCGTTATTGTCCTTATTTAAATTTCGTATTTTTACATCAAACCCGCTATAATTTTTATATATATTTTCCATATTACACTCCTGTTCTAATTTATGACTACCGTCATTATATTCAAACAACACCGGTTGNCGTAAATCACAAATTTCTTCAAATTGTTTTTTGGTTGGTTGTGGAATTTTATATATTTCTAATTCATTATTGGTTTTTAAATGAAAATAGATGTGTAAATAAAAAAATAAAACAATACAAAAAATAAGAAATATAATTATTATATTCATTTTTTTTTAATTATTAATAATATTATAATATTATAGTTACTTAACTTAACTTAATATGATAATAAAAAAAAATATTTTAAACACAACAAAACCAATATACAAAAATATTACCATAAACGAATTTTACTAAAATCGTGATTTATTCATTTATTTTTATTCATTTATTCATTATCGTCAATAATTTTTGGGGCAAGATGAAAATTTAAATAACTATCATCACCCAAAGAATATTTCATATGCATCGGCATACTATCACTAAATCCCATATATATTTCAGATGATAATTTATTAAAATGACACATCATATTAATATACCTTAAACTATAGGACTGAACCAGTGTAATATTTTCAGTAGTTACATATTCATTTACATCATCCAATTTAATTTCTGTTCGCATTTTTCCATCACTTCCTGAAGTATGTAATCCAATTCTATCATCATTAAATGTAATGGTTAATGCATCGTCAAAAATCATAAACTGGCTAATCATATCACAAAACGTCTTAGTTTCAATTGTTAAATCAACTAACGTATCATTTGCGGTTACATTCATTAACTCTTCATCAATATTAACAAGAGATAATTCAAAGTATTTATCAAATACTTTATCGACACCATCAATAAAATTAATTAAAATATTATCATCTTCATCATTCCCCTTATTCAATTTAAGTTCAATCGATTGGCTTTCTTGTCTTGCATTAAGAACCTTATGAAACATATTAAGATTAATACCGACTGCTTTACAGGCTACGTCGGGTGTTTCTAAATCATAGGTATGAAACCATTCAACTTTAATATCTGTCTCAAATAAACAACAGTGACTGTCATCTAAACATTGAATATAAAATCCTTCCTTACGAAAATTTAATTGAACATTTGTTGTAAACTGTTTTAAATGTTGAAATAAATAAGTAAACTTACTGCATTTTTTAGTATCGCTAATAATGACTTTCATTTTTTTTTTAAAAATGAAAATTCGTCTTCTCTGTAAATGTTTATTTATAATTATTTATGTAATAAACATTTATATCAATTTTATAGATAATCATTTTATTCATTTATTTATTCATTCATTCTAAATTTTTATTTTTATTTTTCTCTCTTTGAATTCTTTGCATTTTAATATGATTGTTTGTATTTTCTACAATTTTCATCATACCGATTGAACCAATCATATTTAATCCCAAGAAAAATAAACCATATTTTAAGGTATTATTGTTAAAACAATACATTGTATCTATACAGTTTTATAGTTTTATATTATTTATCGTTTTATATTATTTATATTATAACATACTTAATGCTAAGGCATATATATAACTCATAAATATACCATGGCTACCAAAAAACAAACCGCATTATCTTATAATGATTTATATTATATTAAACCCAACGTCTCTTCAAAAGAATATGAAATGCATAAACATGTTTATTTACTTGGAATTGTAAAAACGCCAGAAATCTTAGCCTATGATAGCCATACAAAAGTAATGTTAATGAAAAAGGTAAATTATATGAATGTATCTGATTACTATGGAGAGAATAGTGATGACATACGTCCCGAATTATTTAATAAAATTAGAACAATCATAAAAACCTTATATGATAATAATATTGTGTATCCCGATATTACTGGGTATAATTTTATTGAATATAATGATGAAGTGTGGATAATTGATTTTGAACATGCAAATTTTAAACCTCTTGTTTGTGATGCCGATGCTGATGATTTTGTAATTAAATTTATAAATGGAACCAATAAATGGAATCCGCGATTTAAATAAATATATATATATATATATATATGAATTATATTATTGTATGACTTATTAGTTGTTTTTTTATAAAATTTTTGAAAGAAATTCAACTTGTTTTTCCGATAATTTTTCAGGAAAAGAAACAGTAAAATCAATAATAAGATTACCAATATGTTCATCCCGTTTCATTCCTAATCCTTTAATTACCTTTTTATGTTTAAAACCAATAACGCTTCCATTTCCATTATTAATCTTATAATTTTTTCCGTCCATATGTTGCATATTAAATTCAAAACCACATAATGCCTCTTTTAATGATAATGTTTTATCTAATATTAAATCCAACCCGGACCGTCTAAATTCTGTATTATTCTTTATTTTAATAAATAATTTGATATCTCCTTTATTGCTATCATTTAATATATTACCTCTTTCTCTTAATATTATCATCTCATTATTATCAATTCCTTTTGGAATTTTCACATAAAGTGTTTCAGTTTCTTCTCGTTTTATATTATCTTCAATAATCCAACGCGTAATTTCAATTGGAAAGGTTGAATCATCGTACGTTGAGCTCATCATAATTTCTATATTTTTTATAATAGGCATCGGTTTATTTAATTTACGTTTAAAATTTTCCATAGTATTACCAAAAAAAGAAGGCATACCATTATTATTGCCAGTATTGCCAGTATTGCCATTATTAAATGAAGTTTGTTGAGTGGAACCCATATTATTTATATCATCTATATTAATGCCCATATCCATACTCATACCCATATTTGAAAAAAAATTCATAATGTCCGCTGGATTTACTCCTGAAAAACTATTTTTATTTACATTATTTGCATTATTTGCATTATTTGCAAATACATTTCCACCATTTCCATTAAACCGTTGCTGCATATCATAATTACGGCGACTACTTTCATCGCTTAATGCTTCATATGCCGAAGATACCTTTTTAAATTTTTCGGTTGATTCCTCCGACCCATTATTACGATCAGGATGAAATTTCATAGATAGTGTCCGATAAGATTTTTTTATTTCTTCTTGACTTGCGCTTTTACTAACACCTAAAATATCATAATAAGTTTCGTTATTAGTCATCGTTTTATAATAAATATTTATTATAGTATTATATTTATTATAGTATTATATTTATTATAGTATTATATATCTAATATATAAACTTATTTATTATTTTATTTTAATTTTTTTATTTTATATAAAATTGATTTTATATAAAATATATTAGCTATATATAACAATAACAGACCAATAAGTCCGACATAAAATGAACAATACTACTTCTACTACTTCTATTGAAAATAATACTTCTATTGAAAATAATACTTCTATTGAAAATAATACTTCTATTGAAAATAATACTTCTATTGAAAATAATGCATGGCATACCGAGTGGTGCGACAATGAAACAAAAAAAGAATTTATTTTATATAAATCTGATGGATCTACACTTTGTATAAAAAAAGGCGATTGGGTTAAAATTCCAGGTCGGAATGACAAAGCTATAATAGATGATATAATTAAAAGTACTAAAAAAAATGAAACAAGTGGACCACTTGGTATTTCCTATTTACCATGGCGTTATAATGAAAAACGTTTTGCATCTGTATTTTGGACGATGAAAGGTAATAGGCGATTTATTATTTGTTATCCGTGTGGAAGAAACCATTTTGGCGAACATATTCAATGGGACCAATTTGAATTATGTGTTCCTCCTGATAATATAAATGTAGAAATGGTAGGTAATGTATTAGAAACATTTCACGATTAATATAATAGTTTACACACCTTCGGTCCATTTTATATTTTATTTAATTTATATGTTCCGTCCTCATTCAATACTAAATCGCCGATTTTAATTGGCGTTCCTCTATAATAACTATCATAATCAAATATTTCGTTCGTAATACTATTGCGAACATAATTAACCTTATTTATTGTTACATCAAATCCTTTCCAAGAAATACTTTTTTTATTTTTATCACTAACCTCATCACTATCTTCTTCATTAATATTTGGTTTATAAGAAAATTTACTTGGGTCAGAAGAGCCAAATGTAAAACACTTAAGTTGTTCCTTGGATTTTTTATTCGTATGAAGTGCACAATCAATGGCAGATTCTTTTACTGCTTCTAATAATTTTTCAGATATACTTTCTTTAATCGTCGCTATTTCGTGTAAAGCTTCATCTGTGGTAACTGGTGTTTTACTATCTAATTTACTTACATCATTCATTCGTAAAGCAATTGAACTATCACTTTTCTTCTGTGCGTCAGATAAAACCATTAAATATAAAAAGACCTGAACAGTTCTTAATTCTTCGGGAAGATATTGATGACTACAAATACGGCGGGCGCGACCAACAACTTGTTCAATCCGGACTGGATGCCAGTAAGGTTCTGTGATATGCACATATCTTACATTTTCAAGAGATATACCTTCTGCTCCTGATGCAGTTATCATAAACACTTTAATAATATCACCATACATGTTATTATTTGCTCGTTTTTCGATTTTCGTTTTAATTTGTTCGGGCACAAATTTCCAATTACCATTAAATACATTACGGATAATTTCTTTTTCCTCACTGGTCTCTGTTCCAGTATATAATACAAAAGACGGTTTATGTAAATCACTCTCGGGTGTAGCTAATTTCCACGTATCGCCTTCTTTAATAATTTTAAATTGCACAAATCCATTTGTTTCTAAAACTAATTTTAATATTCCAATCCCTTCTAAAGTTCTAAATTGACTATATATTAAATGCAAGCCATTATGACTTGGGTTTTTAATATTTTCTAATATACTTAAAAATTTAGGACTATAGATTTGCAACGCTTCGGGTGTTAAATAGGTATCACGTTCATCACTTAATTTTTTTAATGCAGTTACAATTGATTTTTCATATAAAATTCTTTGCTGTTTTTTAGATAATTCCTTTTTAGCATCACCGCTTTCTTCGGCTTTATCTTCTTCATCTTGAAAAATATCATCCGCTTCATATTTACCATCCGTATTAGCTAATTTTTCTTCGTCGGAGACTACATCAATAATATCTTCATCATTGGTCTTGTTAGATAATTCATTTTTTATAGTGCTGTCATCGCCTGAAGGCATCGGTCTTTTTATCGCTGGATGAGGGAAGACGAAATTACAAAATAACCGTGAAAATATACGATATGTTGAAGATACTTCATCATAAATAGCATCGTCTTCTTTCTTTTTTTTACCTTTTGCCTTCTTTTTTGCATTTGCTTTTTCTTGATCTCTTTCTTCTACTCTTGCTTCTTCGTATACATTAAATTGAAATAAACTCATCGGTATTCGTACTATTATAAAATCGCTTTTCTTTTCATAGTTGGGCATTAATCCTTCTTGTGCACTATGGAAATAAGAAGTCAATCCAAGAATTCTTCTTTTAAACATATTCATATTTTGTACCTGTTTCGTGCTATCAATAAATAATGCTTCGAATTCTTCAATCGTATCCGGCAAGGCTTTATACTCATTTAATTTTTTTCCATAAGGTGCAATTTTTATTCCCTTTGTAGCTAATATATTTGATACTAATTTAATAAATTTCGTATCATCTAAAACACCTTGTTCGCCTAATATAACACCTTTATATATAGACGATGATTCCTTTTTATCTACATCATCACCTTCCTCTGTATCAGGAACTTCCGTTGGTTTATTAATAAATCCATATGGGTTACGTGTTATTATTAGTGTCGTTAATGAGGGATTATAATCAATATAATCCATTAAATTATTTTCTTTATTTAATATTTTTTGAAAAAATGCTTTGGATACCTTGGTTCCTGTTAATTCACTAATATTAAGTTTTAAATTCCACGTTTTCATTTTTCCACGTAATATATTAAACATAATACCAAGTTCATTTGGATAATTAATAATCGGTGTTCCTGAGAGAAGAATAATACGTGCGTTTTCGGCATTCATTAAATACTCGTATAATTTTAAAGATAAAGGTAGATCTTTTTTATTTTTTACCGTTTTAAATTTTTTTATTTTATTTACAATACGACTAACAAAATTATGAGATTCGTCAATAATAACCACCGTATTATCAAACGGGTTTGTGGTAAAATTATTAGTTAATATCTGTAAATGTGTATTACGAAGACCATTATAAGATATAAATTTATATTTATAACGTATCATTTCATTAATCTGTTTATCTAAACTTAATTTTTCTTCTGTTGTTAAATTATCATAATTGCTATTTTTCTTTACATCAATCATCCATGCTCCTCCTGCCTTACTAATATAATCAAGAGGTAATGCAAGCATTTTTGATAAAGATTCACCCAGGTCTTCGTTGTCATTTGTTTTAATAAAATCCCAATATTGAGTTTTTTTATATAAAACATCACCGCATTTTTTTAATTCTTCTAAATAATTTGTTTTTAAGGAAGCAGGTGTCATGATTATAATCTGTTTATTTGTTTTTAATCCTTCGGCAATGGCAATAGATGAACACGTTTTTCCTGAACCTAACCCATGATATAACAATAGCCCTCTATACGGGGTATATAAACTTAAATAATCTCTTACGATTTTTTGGTGTGTCATCAATGAAAACTCTCCACTTCGTTGTTTACAAGAGACTTCTTTTTCAGCTTCTAATGTTAATTCCTTCTTATATTTTTCAAACAATGAGGATATAAAATTAATAAATAGTTCTCTATTATTTAAATAATACGATGAGGTGCTAATCATAATCGGTTTTTCTTTTTTTTGTTCTTTTTCTTTAATACTCACGGTGGATTTTATTACGTCGTCGCCAAATGACGTTTTTTTTGCTTCAGATAGTGCAGGTGCAGGCGTAGCAGGTGCAGGCGTAGCAGGCACATTTACTTTTTCTGTCGTCGCCGATTTTTTATCCTTTTTTTTACCC
>JGI20159J14440_10001886_pt1 | contig 14688 bp, 18 predicted proteins | sample COG_09_FD_14440 | JGI IMG/M metagenome (IMG submission 14440) | reverse complement strand
AATCTCAATATTTGCCTCTCTTAAATCATGGGCTATTTTATAGGTTTTTTGGTGATCTTGCTCATCAACAATAATTAAAGCAACTTTTATCCTTGGGCTAGTTTCTTTTGTTTGCATTAATTCAACAATTCTTTCTAAACCAATTGCAAAACCAATGGCATGCATATTCTTTCCGTCTAATTCTTGGCTTAAATGATCATATCTACCACCACCCAAAAAAGCGTCTTGTGCGCCTAGCTCATTAGAAACAACCTCAAAAACTAAACCAGTATAGTAATCAAGGCCTCTCACAAGAGCTGGATCAATTATGATATTGCACTGATCAGAAAAATGTTTAGCGATATCTTGTAACAAAACCTTGGATCTATCTGAAATAAAATCATCAAAATTTGGAGCTTCTTTTAATAGAAGTTGAGTTGATTGCTCCTTGGAATCAAGCACTCTTAATGGATTAGTGTTCAGTCTAGCAATATCTTTTTCATGTAACCCTGCAATGTGTGGTTTAAAAAATTCTTTTAAAGCTTGGCAAAAATTTTCTTTTGATTCCTCGTCACCTAAATGATTAATTTTAAGTGTGTAATTCGAAATGCCAAGTTGCTCATTTATTTTTAGGACTAAGGAAATAATCTCATACTCACTCAACCCTTCCTCGTAACCAAGATACTCAACGCCAGCCTGATGAAATTGCCTAAAACGACCTTTCTGAGGTCTTTCATATCTAAACATTGGGCCTTGATACCATAATTTATGTTTTTCATGCTCTTGTTTTTTTTGAATAATTGCGCGAATAACGCTTGCTGAGCCCTCCGGACGCAAACTAACGCTTTCTTGATTTCTATCTAAGAAGCTATAAAGTTCTTTATTGACTATATCGGATGAATTGCCTACGGAGCGATCAAATAAATCTGTGGATTCTAGCAATGGGGTGCGGATTTCCTGGATATTAAATGCATCAAAAGCTTGGACAAGCATTCGTTCGAGCATGTGCCATTTTTTCAGATCATCGGGAAAGAAATCTGGCATACCTCTCAATGATTGAATTTTCACTAATTAACCTTTAACAATAATGTTGCTTACTTTTCTACTCTCAAGTTTTTCTCTTACCTGATCTTCTATTGTATCAACAAGTTTCTCATTAGAGACTTTTTTTAAGGGGGATCCGTCGACATACAATAGATTGCTCGGACCTCCTGTTAAACCAACATCTGCTGCTTTTGATTCTCCCGGACCATTAACATAGCATCCAATAATTGCTACTTCTAAATCCTCTGAAATTCCTTCAAATCTATTCTCTAATTCATTTACAACCTCTATGACATTAAAATTTTGTCTTGAGCAGCTAGGACATGCAATTATTCTAATTCCACGACTTCTTAGATTTAAACTTTTTAAAATGTCCCATCCAATTTTTATTTCGTCGACTGGATCTGACGCAAGAGAAATTCGAATTGTATCCCCTATACCATCAGCTAAAAGTAGCCCAAGACCAATAGATGATTTAACAGAGCCTGCTCTATAACTTCCAGACTCAGTAATCCCAAGGTGCAGCGGCTGATCAAGTAGCTTAGAAAATTTTCTATAGCTTTCAACAGTCATCTTAATATTTGACGCTTTTAAGCTTAGTTTAAAGTTTTGAAAATCATGCTTATCGAGAATCTCTACATGCCTTAGAGCAGATTCCACCAAAGCGTCAGAATTAGGTTCACCATATTTCTTTTGCAAATCTTTTTCCAATGAGCCAGCATTTACTCCTATTCTTATAGGTACGTTATTATCTTTTGCAGCCTGAATAATCTGCTTTACCTTATCCGCTTTGCCAATATTACCAGGATTTATTCTTAAACAGTCAGCGCTATCTGCAACNAAAAGAGCGATTTTATAATCAAAGTGGATATCAGCTACCAGAGGAATAGAAACAGCTTTTTTAATCTTTTTAAAGGCTGCTGCGCACTCTTCATCAGGAACAGAGACCCTTACAATATCTGCTCCGGCAGCTTGTAAGTCTTCTATTTGACCAACAGTTGCCTGAACATCTGCAGTGTTAGTATTGGTCATAGATTGAATCGAAATCGGATGATTGCCACCAACGCCAACATCACCAACAAAAATTGGTTTTGTTTTCTTTCTCACAATCCAAGAATCATTCATTGTCTATCTCAATAGAACTTACATTAAGCTTATTGGCAGCTTGAGTAAAGTTGATTTCATTTTGATTATACAGTCCAACTATTCCAACCGCATTTCCGGCGATGATCTTAAATGGAGGAGTAATTGACATATCAAGACTTTCACCCGTCTTGAATAGCTTGTATATTAGTTGATTGTTTCCCTGATAAATCTCTACCCAGCTCTCTTCAAGAAAGCGTAATGATAAATTATTGATCGCTCCCTCTGACACTGAAAATTCACGCAACATAGGCTCTTCTGTTTGAGTAATTTGAGGTATGACAAAAGAATTAACTAGCATTAATGCATCATCAATTAATTTTTGATCATTTTCTGATGGAACTTCAAAAATCTCTTTTTTATTGTTACCGGGGAGATTCATTAATTCTGTTGATAGGCTGGGCTGGCCCCACTGATTAATAAAAATAAAGGACAAGATTAAAAGCATTGCTAAAGCAGCTGCAATTTTGATTTTAGGATAGAAATCTTGAATCCAATTTTTTTTAATATTTACACTCTCATCAATAATATTATCAGCATCATATATATCAAAAAATTCTTGATTAATTCCGAGGAACATTGAGTATTTTTCAAAATATCTTAGAGCAAACATCTTGGCAGGAAAAATAGAATAATCACCAGACTCAATTGCCTTAATGTAGTCTTCGTTGATATAGGTTTTTTCTGATACTTGAATTTCAGACAGCCCAAGTGACACGCGCATAATTTTAAATTGCTTGCCAATTTTTGCAGTTTGAGCAGATTTTAAAGTCATGAGGTGTTAACTATATTAATATTCTTAGAGCTAGTTTTTGCTTTAATGCTCTTCGTAAGCTTTCCAACTAATTGTCCACATGCTCCATCTATAGCATCTCCTCTTGTAATTCTTAGAGTTGTAATCAAACCTTTGCCAATCAAGTGGTCTTTAAAATCTTGAATAACCTTCTCTTTCGACCTTAAATAATTACATCCATCAAAAGGATTAAATGGAATTAAATTAACCTTACAAGAAAGTCCGCGCAGAACTGCAACAAGCTGCTTTGCATGCTCAAGAGAATCATTCACCCCATCAATTAAAATATACTCTATGGTAATAGTTTTACGTTTACTTTGATTTATCAAATAATCTTTACAAGACTGAATAAGCTGCTCTAATGGATATTTTTTATTAATGGGAACGATCTCATCTCTTAATTTATTGTTAGCTGCATGCAAGGATATTGCTAAAGAAACATCCGTTCTCGATGCCAATTTTTTAATTTCAGGAACTATGCCAGAAGTGCTAAGGGTAATGCGTCTTTTTGAGAGTCCATAAGCATTTTGATGTTGCATGATTGAGATAGAGCTAAGAACCGGAATCACATTCAATAAAGGCTCGCCCATTCCCATAAAAACAACATTGGATATTTGCTGAGAAGGTTGCTGATAAAAATTTGCAATCCATAGCTGGCCAATAATCTCATTGGGGGTTAAGTTCCTTTCGAAGCCCTGTGCGCCTGTAGCGCAGAAAGTGCATTGCAAAGCACAGCCTGCTTGAGAGGAAATGCAAAGAGTTAATCTTTTTTTCTCAGGAATGATGACCATCTCTATCATCGAGCCAGAGTCTAATTTAATAAGGTATTTCTTTGTGCCTTCAGGAGACGTCAGGCAATCCTCCACCTCAGGGGGTTCCGCTATAGCTAACTCATTTAATTGCTCTCTTAATTCAAGGCTAAAGTCAGTCATCTCCATAAAATTTAGCACTCCACGTTGATGAATCCACTTCATCAATTGGGCAGCTCTAAATTTTGGTTGTTTAATTGAGCCGAAAAATTCCACCAAGGACTCGTGAGAGAATCCAAGCAGGTTTAATTTTTTCTTAGGCACTCAATTAAAAGATTTCGTTAGCTTCAAAGAAATAATGAATCTCTCTCGCAGCGCTCTCTAATGAATCTGATCCATGCACAGCGTTTGCATCAATAGTCTCAGCAAAATCTGCTCTAATTGTTCCAGGCTCAGCTTCGCTTGGATTAGTGGCACCCATTAACTCTCTATTTTTTAATACTGCATTTTCTCCCTCTAATACTTGTACAAAGACAGGCGCAGATGTCATGTATTCAACAAGGTTTGGGAAGAAAGGTCTTTCTTTATGCTCAGCATAAAAACCACCAGCTTTAACTTGATCTAAGTGAATTAATTTACCGGCAACAACTTTTAATCCATTTTCTTCAAAGCGATCAATAATCTTACCTATCAAATTTCTTGATGTTGCATCTGGCTTAATAATAGATAACGTTCTTTCTAGTGACATAAGGTTACTCCTAATTTTTGCGACATTATAGGTGAGTTAATCGGATTCATCCATCCATGCCATCTGAATTGCTTCAAGTATTTTTTCATTAGAAGCAGATGGATTGTCGTCAAAACTTTCCAGTGAGCATATTTTGCTATGTAAATCTGGGAAACTTATCCACTGGGGATCAATTTCTGGATATGCATCGTTTAGATCTATTGCAATATCAAGAATATCCGACCATTTATACTGCATCAGTGATCCTCTGAGACTTGATTGATTGTATATTTTGGCAATTCAACAGTAAATTTTCCACTTGCAGGGATAGTTTGACAGCTTAAACGTGAGTTTGATTCTAATCCCCAAGCCTTATCGAGCATATCTTCCTCAACTTCAGAAGCCTCGTCAAGGCTGTCAAAACCTTCTCGTACAATTACGTGGCAGGTAGTGCAAGCACATGACATTTCACATGCATGCTCTATCTTAATACCTTCTCTAAGCGCAGCCTCACAAATAGACTCATCTGACCTAGTTTCAAACTCAGCTCCATCAGGACAAAGCTCAAAGTGAGGTAATAATTTTATAAAAGCCATGTTAGATAGTGAAACTTTCGCCACACCCACACACAGCTTTTGCATTTGGATTGTGAAACTTAATACCCTTGTTTAGACCTTCATCGGAATAATCGACCATGCTGCCTTTCAGGTAATTAAGACTCTCTTGGTCAACATAAATGTTACATTCACTTTCATTAAATATGATATCTTGGCCTTCAGTCAAAATATCATCAACATAATCAAAAAAGTATTCAAAGCCTGAGCAACCAGCTTTTTTAACGCCAATACGCACACCCAAGCCCTTGCCTCGGCTTTGAATACTCGAAGTAAAGTGCTTAAGTGCACTTTCAGAGAATTTCAATGCTTCTGGTGAAAACTTTTCCATGTTTACTGCTTTTGCTCGTAATCCTCTATGGCTTGTTTGATCGAATCTTCAGCCAAAACTGAACAATGAATTTTAATGGGTGGTAACTCAAGAGCATCTACAATATCGATATTTTTAATTTCTTTAGCTTCTTCAAGAGTCTTACCAAGAAGCATTTCAACCAACTCACTTGATGAGGCAATAGCCGAACCACAACCATATGTCTTAAATTTTACATCTTTAATAACATGAGTATTGCCCTGTTGCTCACATTTAATCTGCAACTTCATAACATCTCCACATGCTGGCGCTCCAACCATGCCGGTACCAATATCCATGTCCTTTGGATTAAATCTACCTACATTATGTTTTGCAGGTTCATTAATAGTATTTTCAAACTTATCAACTACTTTTTTACTATATGCCATAAATACCTCCCAATATTTAATGCGTTTGCCAATCCACTGTATCAAGATCAATACCATCAAGATACATTTCCCATAGGGGTGATAGCTCCCTAAGCCTTTCAACAGCGTGGTTAATCAAAGACAATGTGTACTCAATATCTTCGTCAGTTGTAAACCGACCAAAGGAAAATCTGATAGAGCTAGATGCAAGTTCATCTTTCCTTCCCAGTGCTCTTAATACATATGATGGTTCTAAACTTGCAGATGTACAAGCAGACCCTGAAGATACAGCAATATCCTTTAGTGCCATGATTAAAGACTCTCCCTCTACGTATGCAAAACTAATATTTAGAATATTGCTAACTTTATTATTAATGTCTCCATTGACATAAATTTCTTCAATTTTTGAAACAGAATCGTAAAACTTTTTATGGAGAGCTTTAATTTTCTTTTTATCAGCAAACATTTCTTCTTTGGCAATTCTAAAAGCTTCTCCCATTCCAACAATTTGATGCGTTGGCAAGGTGCCAGATCTCATGCCTCTTTCATGACCGCCTCCATGCATTTGAGCTTCAATTCTTACTCGCGGTTTACGAGATACAAACAAAGCACCAATTCCTTTAGGGCCATATGTCTTATGAGCAGAAAATGACATTAAATCTACAGGTAGCTCAGACAAATTTATTTCTACTTTGCCAGTACTTTGAGCGGCATCCACATGAAAAAAGATACCTTTTTCTCTTGCATAAGATCCTATCTCATGAAGATTATTGACTGTACCAAGCTCATTATTAATGTGCATGATTGAAATCAGGATAGTATCGTCCCTTACAACGCTATCTATTAAACTAGTAGTTATAAGGCCGCCTTCTGTTGGATCTAAATAAGTCACCTCAAAGCCTTCTCTTTCAAGCTGCCTACATGCATCCAATACAGCTTTATGTTCAATCTTAGAGGTAATTATATGCTTGCCTTTTGCTTGATAGAAATTTGCAATGCCCTTAATAGCTAGATTATTTGCTTCAGTGGCACCAGATGTCCACACAATTTCTCGAGGATCGCAACCAACCAAGTTTGCTACATGCGACCTAGCCTCCTCGACCGATTCTTCTGCCTTCCAGCCAAATTTATGCGAACGTGATGCTGGATTACCAAAATTTCCATCTAAAGTTAAATGATCGGAAATCTTTTTGGCAACCCGAGGATCTACTGGAGTCGTAGATGCATAATCGAGATAGATTGGTAGGTTTATGTCAGTGCTCATTATTGTATTTCCATTAATTTAATATGTGGTTGCTTGTGTGATTCAGCGAGCTCTGCAATTGAAATATCCCTTAAAAAACTATCCACAACATTGTTTAAGTCATCCCATAGCTGGTGAGAGTTACATCTTTTGCCTGCATGGCAGGTAGCCGTACCAGCACAGTTTGTAGAGTCTAGATTTTCTTCAACGGCATGCATAATATCCTTAATTGAAATATTTTTTGGCTTAATGGCAAAAATATATCCACCATTCCTACCTCTAATGCTCTCAACCAATCCAGCCACTCTAAGCTTTCTGAATAATTGCTCTAAATAAGCAAGATCAATACCTTGTCTATTAGCAATATCTTTTAAAGCAACCGGTTTAGAGTCAAGCGATAAAAATTCAAGATCTGCTAATGCGTTGACCGCATAGCGACTCTTGGTGGTAAAATTCATATGGGTATTATGAATACCCGAGTTAATTAGTCAAGTTTTATTTGCATTCCTAATCTTTCGGCAACTTCCCCATAAGTTTCAATGACATTACCCAAGTCTTGACGAAATCTATCTTTGTCCATTTTAGTTAAAGTATCCTTATCCCATAAGCGACAACCATCGGGCGTAAATTCATCTGCTAACAACATTTTGCCATTAAAAATTCCAAATTCTAATTTGTAATCAACCAAAATAAGATTAGCTTCTTTGAAAAAATCAACAAGAATATTATTGGCTTTTAAGCTCAATTCCCTCATTGAATCAGCTTGCTCTTGAGAAGCCCAGCCAAAAGACTCAATATGATGATCATTAATTAAAGGATCGCCCAAGGCATCGTCTTTTAAGAAAAATTCAAACAGTGGGGGGTCCAGTATCAAGCCATCTTCAATACCTAACCTTTTGCACAGAGAGCCTGTAGCTCTATTTCTAACAACACATTCTATAGGAAACATCTCCAACTTACGGACAAGCGATTCGTTACCTGAGACAAGCTCAATAAAATGAGTTTCAATGCCTTTGGAGGCTAAAAACTCCATAACAAATGCATTGAATTGATTATTTACCTTCCCCTTATTATCCAATGCCTCCATTTTCTTGCCGTCAAATGCAGAAGTATCATCTCTAAATTCCATAATAAGGTGTTCTGGATTAGAGGTAGCAAATAAAGACTTGCTTTACCGGTGGTAATTTGTGATAATTTTTCCATAGTTTTAACTCAATAATTCATTAATTTTAGAGATGAGCTGCTCAGCTTCCTCATTAGCACCAGTAAGGGATTTAACTAAAATATTTGTTTTACCTTCCTTGGTAGTAAGAATAATTTTAAATTCAGCAGCTTCATTAAGCAATAAAGAATCATTGTTTTCATTATCTGTAAAATTTAAAAAAGAAAACCAGCTGCTCTTTTCAGATTCTGCAGAATAGCTTACTAAGAATATTCCATTATCTCTATCTATATCATTTGAGGTAATATTGCCTGCTGTAAGTGCCCTGCTCACAGCTGACCAGGCCCTATCAAAGCCTAAATCTAACTCAATCATTGTTTGATTGTTGAGATTAAAAATTTTAGCTTTTTTTCTATCATTAAGATTCTGAGCTGCAAGCGAGGTACCAGCAAATGAAGAAACTGAGCTAGCAAAATACTGCACAATTTTTTCAAGCTCAGTTTGTATAAAGGTAGAGTCTAAATCTTCGCTAACTTCATCCAAGTTTGTATTTGACCTAAGGAATATCTCTGTTGATGCTTCCTTGATACCATGCTCAATAACTAGCTGTAAATTTANATTTTCAGAATGCTCAATTATAAAGATGCCGGTGTCTGGATTTGCGGTAACTATAGACATGGAAGAGGCTTCAATATAATTCTTGGCAATTGGCCAGGCTGTTGAAGGCATTGTTTCAATGTAGACCCACATTAATTCTCCTAACCTTCTTAATTGCACTTCATTAGACTCTCCTGAAGAAAAAATTTGCCTCGGGGCAGGAATATCTTGCTCTTCAGCTGAGGCAATACCTTCCGTAATTGGAGGATAATGATCATCTGTAATGATTTGTAAATTCTCATCATCTAGAGTTAGATCTGAATTGANCTCCTCTTCAAAAAATTTATATTTAGTTTCGGGGAACATTCCCTCTGGACCAGAAATATATGAGCATGAAGTCAAACATATTATTAACGATAAAGAGCAAAAGGATTGAATGTTTTTCATAGTAATTTTAATTTAATCATCTCATTTTTTATAGCATCATGATACTGAGAATCTAAAGATATCAGGGGCAAACGAATGCCGGAATTAATTTTCATCATTTGTTCTAACATCCATTTTACCGGTATTGGATTAGCCTCAATGAATAAAAGTTCAAAAATATTTCTGTACATATCATTTAGTTCTTTTGCATCCTCATAGTGCCCCTCAAGATTAAGTCCACAAATTTTAGCAACTTGGCTGGGAAGGATGTTTGCTGCAACAGATATAACGCCATCTCCACCTGCTGACATAAACTCACTAAAAGTTGGGTCATCTCCAGATAAAACAGCAAAATATTTTTGATCATTTACTCTATCTCGAATAGACATTAATTCATCCAAACGCACAGGATCATCTACTGCCTCTTTAATTCCAACTATATTAGGATGATAGGAAAGCCTAGACACAGTCTCTGGTCTAAGATCGCATGCTGTCCTGGATGGGACGTTATATAAAATTTGAGGTATTTCTACAGAATCAGCAATCTTCATATAATGCTGATAAAGCCCTTCTTGATTAGGTTTGTTGTAATAAGGGGTAACTATTAAAGCAAAGTCAGCACCTAGTGATGCAGCAGTTTGTGTTAGCTCTAAAGCTTCCTGAGTAGAATTTGCTCCTGTGCCAGCAATCACAGGNATTCTTCCATCAACAAACTCAATAGTCTGCTCAATGATTTTAAGATGCTCCATAACAGAGACGGTTGCAGACTCTCCCGTTGTTCCAACGGCAACAATTCCATTGGTTCCTGATTGAATATGCCAGTCAATCAAGGATTCTAATGATTCATAGTCCAATGATCCATCGGCACGCATAGGTGTCACTAGAGCCACAAAACTGCCTTGGAGGGGTTGCATCATTTCTATTTTCAGTAAAAAATGAAACTATACACTTTTTTCGAGAAAAATAATGGCTAAAAATCTAGTAGGTAAGAAATGTCCAGCATTTAAAGCTGATGCAACAAATGATCAAATGGTTGAAAATTCTTCCTTCAAGGGAATGAANGGTTGTTATATATTTTTACCCAAAAGATAGTACTCCGGGATGTACAACAGAAGGCCAAGAATTTCGAGATAGTTACAAGCTATTTAAAAAAATGAATACAGAGATTTTGGGTGTATCTAGAGAATCAATTAAATCTCATGAGAAGTTTAAATCTAATCAAAGCTTCCCATTTGAGCTTCTCTCCGACCCAGATGAAAAGGTATGCAAAGCATTTGATGTAATGAAATTAAAATCTATGTATGGAAGAGAATACATGGGAGTTGATAGAAGCACATTCATCGTTGATTCATCTGGAAAAATTCAAAAAGAATGGAGAGGCGTTAAGGTTAAAGGGCATGTTCAGGAAGTCTTGGAGGCTGTAAGAGAGCTAACCTCGTAATTTAGCTAGTCAACTAACTTTTCAGGCCATGCATTCCATATAGCCTTAATTAGCGTAGCTATTGGTATGGCAAAAAATACTCCCCAAAATCCAAATAGGCTTCCGAAGACAAATACAGCAAGAATAATCATTACTGGATGAAGCTTAACAGCGTCAGAAAACAATATCGGAACTAATAAATTTCCATCTAGTATCTGCAATGCAAGATACGAACCCATGAGGAGCCAGAAATCAAAAGTTAAATTAAATTGTAATAGCCCTATGATTGCAACAGGGATGGTTACTATAAAAGCTCCTAGGTATGGAATTAATACTGAAAAACCAACCAATACTGATAAAAGAGCAACATATTCTAGGCCAAAGTAAAGAAAAATCATTGCTGCTAAACTTCCCACAATAACAATTTCAATTGCCTTGCCTCTTGCATAATTACTCAGTTGCCCGTCCATCTCTATCCAGATGTTTTTTAGCATCATCCTCTCTGCTGGAAGAATGCTCAGCAAACCTGAAATAATCTCTTTTCTGTCAAATAAAAAGAAAAAGACTAAAATGGGTAATAAAACTAAATTTATTGCTACCGTAACTGTGCTTTGAATTCCAGTAATGCCAGCCTTAACAAAATCTTGAGATAAAGTGGTAATTTGACCTGAAAGGGTTTCTAAAAATACAGTAATTTGGTCTGAAGATACTAAGTCAGGGTATTTGGCTGGAATATCCTGTGCAAATATTAAAAAAGAGTTAAGCCATTTAGGAACCTCTAAGACTATAGATTGAAGCTGCTGGTAGACCAATGGAGCAAGCCAAACCATTAATGCGACTCCCAGCAATAAAAAGAAACCATAGGTAATCAAAAATGCAATGATGCTTTTGATCCCAAATGATTCAAGTCTGGTTTGCATACCAACAAGAAGGTAGGCAAAAATAATACTAATTAAAAATGGAGTAAGGATTCCGCCTAAGAAAAAGAGCACAAAAAAGGCAGAAAGTAACAGCAAAGAGAAAACTAACGTTTCTTCGTTAGAAAATATCTTTTTAAATAAATTATTTATATCTTCAAGCACTTTTAGTATTTAATGTTGTCAAACAAACTGTATATTAATTGAATTTAGCCAATAGTGTAAGCATAACAAGCTTAAGCTAAGATAGTCCTATGATACTTAGATCGATTTTAGTCATAGCCTTGATTGCTCCCTCGGCACTTTTCTCTCAAGGAAAAGATCTTAATTTACCAGATCTTGGTGATAGAGTTTCAGGTGTTATTTCTCTTGAACAAGAAAAATTATTAGGTCAAAGTTTTGTGGAGCAAGTTTATGCTCAAGCACCTCTTATTAACGATCCTTTAATACAGGAATACACCGAACTACTGATATACAGATTATCGGAAACATCTCAAGTTGAAGACAGGGATTTTACTATTATATTGATTGATGAGAAGTCATTAAATGCATTTGCTGCGCCTGGTGGAGTTATTGGTGTGAATGGTGGGTTGTTTTTAAATGCTGGAAATGAAGCGCAACTATCATCCGTACTGAGCCATGAATTGGCTCATCTTAGCCAAAGGCACTTTGCCAGAAATGTCCTTCGGGGTAGAGATACTAATTTAGCCTCTTCACTTGTAATGGTTTCAGCGATCGCCCTAGCAATAGTAGCTAATAATCCTACGGCTATGATGGCTGGTCCTGCAGCTCTTGCGCAACAACAGTTAAGGTATAGTCGAATATTTGAGAGAGAGGCAGATCGCTTTGGGTTCAATAATTTAATTGCGGCCGGGTATGATCCATCCTCAATGGGTCAAATGTTTGAAAATATGGCAAAAATTAGAAAACTGGCTGGTGATAATCCTCCTGAGTTTCTTCTAACCCATCCAGTGACTTCTTCGCGAGTCAGCGATGCCTTGAATGCAGCCGATCAAATAGAGTTTTCAGGTGGGAAGAAAAATACCATCAACTTTGAGTTTGTAAAGGGTAGGCTCAAAGCGAGATATGCCTCCTCCTCTCCCCAAGCCTCAATTAGATTCTTTGAGCAGTTATCTGTAGAAAACCCAAACAACGAGAATAAGTATGCTTATCTCATGGCTTTGCAAGCAACAGGCAATTCCGAAAAAGCTTTGCTTATAGTTAATGAGTTATTAGGCAGATATCCAAAAAATTTGATTCTTAATATTACCAAAGCTGAAATATATCTTTTGGATCAGAAATTAGAAAAAGCTAAACTTCAAATAGAAGCTGTATTAAAAATTTCTCCTGGTAATTATCCAGCCTCAATAATCAAATCAAATATTCTAAGTGCTCAAAATAAAACGATTCAGGCTGAGGAGATCGTTAGAGAGCTCTTGATCACTAAAAATAATGACCCGCATCTCTGGATGCTTCTTTCTGAAATTCAAAGATCTGGTAAAAATATTTTAGGATATCATCTCAGCCGAGGTGAATATTACCTCTTACTTGGTGACTTAGAAAATGCCCTTAATCAATTTCAATTCGCACTCAGAATCTCAGGCAGTTCTTTTCAAACCTCAGAGACAATCATGACAAAAATTAAATACGCACAAGATCGACTGGGGCAAAAAAGAGGTTTTTAAGATTTAATTTGCTCTTTGGGAGGAATTTTTAAGCCTAGTAAAGCCACGCATCCCGCAAAAGGTATTGCTAATAATGGTACCTGAGAGAATGCCACTCCAAATGATTTGGAAATCAAGATAAAACCACTGCCTGAGAAGTCCCCTAGACGCACAAGAAATGTGTCAACAAATACAGATGATTTATAGCGATCTACTTTCTTGAGGTAGCTAAATATTAGTTCTCTTGTTGGCTTATTAATTCCATACTCGAACAATCTTAAAATAATAGTTACAACAAAAACGTACCCAATGGTCGGAGCTATGAAATAACCAATAAACACACCTGCGAATAAAAAACCGTAGCTCATTAAAATATATTTTGGCCCGACAACACGCATGATTGCTGCTGTTAAGAAAAATTGAGTGAATAAAGTCAGCACCGTTACTGTCTGCTCTATTTGACTAAAGAAGATAATCCTATTACCTCCATCTGATGACCAAGCATTTACTATTTCAACAGAGGTAATCCAGTGAACTGTCATGAGAGCCGTCCAAAGATACATATACAGACCAATGGATCGAATCTGAGAAGAAGAAATTAAATTTCTTATAGCATCAAAGCTTGACCCTCCAGGTGACTCATTGATTCCCTTTAAATTAGAGAATCGCTGCATTAAAACTAATCCTGCGATTAGTGCCAAACAAAGAAAAACTATAGCAATCATTGTAAAAAAAATAATGCCTGATTCATTGAATGTAGAAGCTAGCTGTTTAGAAATTTCTGAACCAAGATAAGCTCCCAAGGATCCTCCAGCTGCTATTACTCCAAAAACATTTGTAGCATTATCCCCTCTGAACAAATTAATAATGACAACCCAAAATATAGACACAACAAAAAAAGAATACACATTGCACCAAATATAAAATATCTGACTCAGAACAATAGATGATGAAAGATCAAAGAATTTCCATAAAATAATAAATCCAAGTAAGTTGCTAATAAAAAAAGAATAGCAGCCTATTAGAACACCCCTTAAATTTTTTCTAGAAGCCAGCCATGAATAAACTGGATTCAATAGCAGCATAACAAGTGCCCCAATACCAAGTAGATATGGAAGAATTTCAGAATTTTGAACTGCCATCTCATTTCTTACTGGTCGTAAAATATACCAAGAGCATAAAACTAAAAAGAAGAAGAAACCCGCAAGAATTGATTCTTTCGTGAACGATAAAGTGATTCTCTTTAAGGCTGAGGCAATAGAGTTAAAAAATAATTTCATTAATTTAGAGCTACAAAAATAGAAAAATTAATGGTGGGTCGCACAGGATTCGAACCTGTGACCAATTCGTTAAAAGCGAACTGCTCTACCAGCTGAGCTAGCGACCCAAGATAGGATTTCATAAAAAAAGGTGATTATTCCATATTTTCCAATAACTGCAAGGCTAAAGAAGAAGCTGCATTATTGGGATAAGTTTGAACAACAAATTGGTAT
>JGI20159J14440_10001872_pt1 | contig 14725 bp, 12 predicted proteins | sample COG_09_FD_14440 | JGI IMG/M metagenome (IMG submission 14440) | reverse complement strand
GAAATCTTTTCAGGTCCTTGATTACCCGCAGTTCTGTAGTAATCTCCACTCGAAGAATCCTTTTCGTACTGAGTAAATCCGTTTTTTTTGAGATTTTCAGATGAGATCGATTTTTTTTCGCTCTGAGTAGAATGATGAAGGGATAGAGAAGCGGCAGTTAATGTACGTTTAACAGGTTCTTTGGTAAGTGGATGATTGGTTAAGGGTGCCTCATTAATTTTCTGCTCCACCTCAAAAAACTCCTCTATTTCTTGGTCGTTTATTACTTGGTATTGATACAGGGGGAGCATCACAATTAAGCCGACTTCTTTTTACGAGGGGGAAATTCGAATCCAATACCCCCATTATCTTTGAGAATAAGATTTGCGTCAAATGGTCTCTTTGTTCTGCGAGATACAAAACCCTTGATTAACCCAGTCTTTTTGTCATTTACGAGTTTTAAAAATTCTTCAAGCGGAATCTCTTTATCCAGAAGCTTGCGGGTTATTCGAAAGGAGCAGGAACCCTCTTCTGAAACTTTTTTATGACCTGTACATATGTAAGCGGTTTCAGTTTGTTTCACTTCTTTCTGGCAGACGGGGCATTGAGCGACTACGGAGCATCCTTTATACTTTCCCTTTCTTCTGCCTCTTGTTCCTCATTATTTTGAAAGACAAAATTTACTTTATATTCCTCGTCGAGTTGGAGGATTGCAGAAAAAGGCTGTCCTTTTTTGGACATGAAATTATCAAGTGGTCCAATTTTCTTGTCGCGCAGAAGGATATCGACTTCATCAATGGGAAGTCGGCGTCCTGCGATACTTTTGGGAATACGAAAATCTCCTTCAATATTCTGATAAAACCCAAGACCTTCAAAAAGTGGCTCATCGGTAACAGGTGAGCGAAGCGTGGTTTCCTTTAAATTCTCGGCTGTTTCTGTGAACCCAGTAGTCTTGGTTACAAATTCTTCGGTCAAGCTGCCAATTTCCTTCATGAATTGATCGCGAGTCATGGTGCCTTCTTCAATCAATCGTAGCTTATGTTCCCACTCTCCAGTCATAGTAGGACTAGTTAGAATATCAGTACCAGCAGCATCAAGGAAATGAAACAAATCTTCTCCTTTTAGATTGGGGTGCATTTGTGTGCCTTCNCGGCGCATATATTTCTCTTTGATTAAATGATCAATAGTGGATGCCCGAGTTGCGGGTGTTCCCAATCCTTTTTCCTTGAGGGCTTCGGCTAGGTCTTCATCGTCGATTAACTTTCCCGCACCTTCCATCGCAGAGAGTAGAGTGGCTTCTGTGTATCGGGCGGGTGGTTTGGTTTGTTCGTTTTCCAGGTCCGATTTTACAAGATTCGCCTGATTATTATCTTCCGGGGTTAAAGCAGGAAGCGTATCTTCAGGTTGGTTGTCTTTTCCGTAAATAGCGAGCCAGGAGGGGTCCACTAATACTCGACCCTCGGTTTTAAAGTTATATTCCTTGATAGAACTTGTGCGCGTGGTGACATCCCATTGGGCTGGAGGATAAAAAACAGAAATGAAATCGCTTGGTAATAAGGTTGTAAATCTTCCTTTCATTTGCATCCAAATTACTAGGAGAACCAGTGGTAGGAATAATTGCAAAGTGGTCACTTATTTGTTTATTATTAAAAATCTTTTTATTCTTTTCATCGACCCAGTCGGATTGAAGTGCTTTTTGTGCATGGGGACCAAACTCTCCCTGAATAGAACCAAGTAAATCTCTGCACATGGGTCCGTAATCTTCGGGCAGTGCTTTTGAGTCAGTTCTTGGGTAAGTAATTAATTTGTGCCTCTCATAGAGAGACTGGGCTATTTGCAGGGTCCTACTTGCGGGGTAGGAATGCAAGCGGTTCGCCTCTCTTTGCAGTGTGGTAAGATCATAGAGCCTGCCGGGGCTTTGTGGGGAGCGTTTCTTTGTTTCAGAAACATCTGCCATCGTGGCTTCCTGTATCGCGGCGAAAATTGCATCGGCTTCCTCCTTGTCCCATAAACGATCCACCCGATCGTGTTTATCATTTTCTGCTTTTTTAAAACCTTTTCTTTGGAACACACCCTTGTAGGTGCCTTCAGATAATTCAAAAGTGGATGTAATTCTAAAAAAGTCTCGCGGTACAAAAGAATTAATTTCTTTTTCTCTTTTAATGACGAGAGAAAGGGTAGGGGTTTGAACTCGACCTACAGTAGAGACTTGTCGGCTCATACTTCTGGACCTTTTGAGTGTCACTGCACGAGTTCCGTTTATTCCTATTAACCAATCAGATTCAGAACGGCACCGTGCTGCGTCTTGAAGAGGTTGTAGTTCCTCGCCTTCTCGCATGCTGGCAAATGCGTCCTTAATCGCCTGGTCGGTCATTGATAGCATCCAGAGTCGCTTGATTGGCTTCTTGGCTTTTGCCAATTCGTAAATGTAGGTGAAAATCAGTTCACCCTCTCTTCCGGCATCACATGCATTGATCACTTCACCAACATCTTTTCTTTTGAGCTGTTTTTTGAGCTGTTGAAACTTCTTTTTGGTATTTGCGATTGGTTTAAGTTGAAATTCGGGGGGAATGATAGGCAGGTTTGTCAATTTCCATGCTTTCAATTTCTTATCAAAGTCATCGGGCATAAAGAGCTCGACTAGGTGTCCTACCGCACAATCAATAACCCATTCATCATTTTCGTAGTAATCCTCCTTCTTGGGGACACGACCGAGGACACGGGCCAAATCTTTTGCAACGCTGGGCTTCTCGGCAATGACTAATTTTTTCACTTAATAAAAGTTGGAGTGTATCGANTAGGATGAAATGAATTCGGTTAAAACTTCGTCCATATTGGTAAGCAAGTGGTTCATGGAGTCCACTGTCTCATCGCCCATGTTAGAAATACGAAATGTTTTACCTTTGATTTTACCATAGCCCCCATCAATCGAAATTTTCTTTTGGTCACGCAATGTTGTAACAAATCCAGCCATATCAATTTCAAGGTTGTTTCGAACACAGGTAAGAGATTTGGAAGCAAACTCAGGTTTGGGTAGTAATTCAAATCCTTTTTTTGCAACCCACTGGTGAACCATTTGGTTTAATTCTGCGTGTCTTTTTTGTCGATTTTCAACACCCTCTGTAAAAATTTTATCGAGGGTATAACGGAGTGCATGGATCAGCGGAATTACTGGCGTGCTTGGAGTCATGCCTTTTGCGTGATTGGAGCGAAATTCAAGGAAATCGAAATAATACCCTCGTCCCTCAGTTTTCTGAGCTCGTTCGAAAGCTCTTTCAGAAACGGAAAAAAGAGCAAGGCCGGGCGGCATGGCTAAGGCTTTTTGCGAACCGGTAAGAATCACATCGATCCCCCAATCGTCTTTGGGGATCGGTACGACAGAAAATGAACTAACCGTATCAATGACTGAGATGACTTCAGGGAACTCTCGGAGCACTTTCATGATATCCTCAAGTGGGTTCATCATTCCACAGGATGTTTCGTTGTGGACTAAAGTAACGACATCGTATTCACCGCTTGAAAGCTTGGATTTAAGTTCGTCCGGGTCGATATTTTGACCCCATTCAACTTGTAGAGGGTCCGCGTCTTTTCCTGCTCGCCTGGCTACATCGAGCCATTTATCTGAAAAAGCACCGCACATACAACATAGAACTTTCTTTTGGCATAAGTTGCGTATGGCACCTTCCATGACCCCCCAAGCACTTGAAGTGGAAAGAAATACGGGGTCGCTGGTTTGAAAAAGTTTTTGTAAATTAGGTTGGCACGCTTGATATAGTTCAACAAAGTCGGCACTTCTATGGCCCATTACAGGAGTAGACATTGCCTGATAAGTTTCATCAGAAACATTAACAGGACCGGGAATATGTAATTTGTAATCAATCATTTTAATCTTCAATTTGGCTTGTTATATTTTTAAACTTTGTATTTTCATCTTCAACAATGACAAGGCGAGGCTCCCAAGCTGATGCTTCTTCTGGGTCCAATTGAATAAAAGTAATAATGACGAGGAGATCACCTGGTTTGCCCTTATGGGCCGCCGCTCCATTCAAGGCAATTTCCCCAGAACCGGCTGGAGCGGGAATGCAATATGTCTCAAACCGTTCTCCGTTAGTAATATTACCCACTAGGATTTTTTCGTGATTAAGAAAGCCCGCAGCCTCCATTAATGAACGGTCAATCGAAAGGCTTCCGGAATAATTCGGAGAAACCGAAGTGACTTTGGCACGGTGAATTTTTGATTTTAATAAAGTGACCTGCATAAAAGGAAGAAATTTTGAATCTCTTATCAAATCCTTTTCAGCCTTAAAGTCAATCGATGAAGGGTTTCTCGGAAAGGAAATCCAGTTGTCAGAACTGCTAATATCTATACAAGGTTATGTTTTATGTCACAAAATAGTGGGAAATGGCTGGAGCAAAAATGGTCTGAATTTGAAGGATTTGTTGAAGGTGTTATCTATGACCGAGACCTTTCTGTATCAGCCCGACTTTTTGGCCTTTTCTTAAAACCATTTTCTTTTCTTTTTTCAGGAATTGTCCGAGTTCGATTATTTTGTTACACGCATGGCTTTATTTTGAAGGTCAAACAGGTGGATTGCCTGGTGATTGTAGTGGGGAACTTAACGGTTGGGGGGACTGGTAAAACCCCTGTTGTGGAACGATTCACAAAGGAGCTCATGGCAAGGGGAAGGCGGGTGGCCATTTTGAGCCGAGGCTACAAAAGTAAGGAGGGAAAACCCGCTCGCAAGTGGTATCAATTATTTTCCAAAGCAGTTTTTCAGCCTCCCAAGATTGTTAGCGATGGAGAAAATGTACTGCTCGACTCGGATGAGGCGGGTGATGAACCCTACATGTTGGCAAAGAATTTAAAAGGGGCAGTAGTACTTGCCGATAAGGACCGAGTAAAGTCGGGATTATTCGCTATCGAAAAATTTAAAGTGAACACTCTAATTTTGGATGATGGTTTCCAATATCTTCCCATTAAGGGAAACCTNAATTTATTATTGGTGGATCAAACTAATCCCTTTGGCAACCGGTGCCTTCTACCTCGGGGAATTTTACGGGAACCAGTAAGGCACTTATCTCGTGCCTCCTATGTATTTTTGACTAAATCTGAAATCGAACCAGACCTTGAATTACTCCAAACAATTCGAAAGTATAATTCGAACGTGGAAATTATACGTTGTGCACACAGGGTCCGGTATTTTCAGGAAGTGAATACAGTTCAAACCAAGCCATTGAACTTTTTGTATGAGTTATATGTTGGCGTTTTTTGTGGTATTGCTTCTCCCCGTGGCTTTGAAGACATTATCCAACGAATGTCCGGTGAGATGAGATTTAAGCAACGATTTTTAGATCATCACCGATATACACATGAGGAATTGGACCGATTGTTTCTTCAGGCAAAAAATGCCGGTGCAGATGTGATCGTTACGACGGAAAAGGATGCCGTTCGCATTCCCGCTAATTACAAACCCATTCTTCCTTTTTATTATGTGAGAATGGAAATTGAGATCATCGAAGGCTTCGAAGATTTTGAGGATGCCGTGGCGGATATTTGTTTTCCCGAGAGAAAGAGAAAAGGATACCAGCCATTACCCATCGAACATAATGCATGAAGCGGGTTGAGATTCATCTGATTTTAGGAATCCGAGTAATTAGTTACTGTATGAACTAATTCTTCCATGCATTCCACTTTAGCTAGTGGACGAATTCCATGGCCAAGATTGAGAATATGTCCCGAATCACCTTTCATTTTTTCCAATAACTTGAGTGTTGTTTGGCGGACTGTATCTGGATTTGTTTCAAGGAGTGCAGGGTCGAGGTTTCCCTGAAGTGTAAAATGAGAGGGCAATGTACTGCGTGCATAAGCAAGGTCAGTTTCATGATCAATACTTATCCCCGAAACCTGACAATGGGAAAGATAGTGTAAGCGATCGCTTGGAGCTTTTGCATACAGAATGACTGGGATCTGGGAAGAAACCTCCTGGGCAATTTGATCAATCCATCTCAAGGACCATTCGTTCACTCGATCATTTGGACAAAGCCCATTCCAACTATCAAAAATCTGTATCGCATCCACGCCTGATTGGGCCTGCATTTTCACATATCCAATTAAAACTTCAGTCAACTTTTCCATTAACTTGGCGAAAGAATGGGGGGAAGACTGTGCCCATTCGACTGTTTTCGGAAAATTCGGGCTGGATCCACCATCAATCATGTAGCATGCCAGCGTCCACGGTGAACCGCAAAAACCCAACATTGCTTTAGAATCCCCTAATTCTTGGCGAAGAAGGCAGAGGGCATCCCGGACATAACACAATTTTGTTACCGCCTCCTCTGTATCCAATTTTTCCAGACAATTTTCTGATTCTAATCTGAAGTCCATTCCAATTCCGCCCTTTTCACGAAAGTGGTAAGGTTGGCCCATCGCTTCTGGAACCACCAATATGTCACTAAAGACGATCGCGGCATCCAGGGCAAATCTACGCAGTGGTTGCAGTGAAACTTCCACTGCCAGTTCTGGTGATTTGACCATTTCCAGGAAACTATATTTTTTTCGTAAGGCACGATATTCCGGTAAGTATCGACCTGCTTGCCTCATCACCCAAAGGGGCGGCCTGCCTGTATTTTTATTTTGGAGAGCTAAATTTATTTTTTGTCGCGAATTCATTCTATTTCAAGCCAGTCGGTGGGATGCAAATAATTTTGGTAGAGATTGTCCTCGGGAGAATTTTTTCGGGGTGTAAAGCCATAGACCCAACTTACTTCAGGGGGCATTGACATTAAGATAGATTCGGTTCGACCTTTTGATTGAAGACCAAAGTGGGTCCCTCGGTCATATACCAAATTAAATTCAGCGTATCTACCTCTACGATACTTTTGAAAATCTTTCTCTTTATTAGTAAAGGGGATCTCTTTTCTTCTCTCCAGAATGGAAAAGTAAGCATCCTGAAAACTTTTTCCTACGCTTTGCATGAATGAAAAGCTCGAATCAAAACCGCCTTCGCAAAAATCATCAAAGAAAATTCCTCCCACGCCCCTTGTTTCATTCCGGTGAGGAAGATAAAAATATTCATCGCACCACTTTTTTAATTTAAGGTACAAACCTTCTCCAAACGGATCGCAGGTACTTTTGGCCTTTTGGTGCCATTCCACCACATCCTCTTTAAAGGGATAGTAGGGTGTTAGATCAAAGCCTCCTCCAAACCACCAACAGAGTGTTTGATCCTCTTTCCTCGCTTCAAAATAACGAACATTTGCATGAGTCGTTGGGATAAAGGGATTATCCGGATGAAAAACGACAGAAACTCCCATGCCGCGAAAGGATGCTCCCTCTAATTCAGGACGATTTTGAGTCGCGGTTTTGGGAAGTTTATTTCCAGAAACATCCGAAAAATTAATTCCACCCTTTTCAATAATTTGACCGTTTGTGAAAGAAAGAGTTTTTCCTCCCCCCCCTTCTTTTCTCTTCCATTGGTCTTCTTTGTGGTCAATGGAGGGATCAGCACTAGTTAATTTATTTTCTACACTATTTTGTAATTCGAGAAGGTAGGACTTTACCTGTTCTGCTTGGTCAATTTGCACGCCTGCAGTAAATTGCCGGTTTAATCTATTGGGAAACTAGTGCCAATGGGATTCGGGAACTATTCTTCTTCCTCGTCATCGGGGTCTTTCTCTAAGTGCTCCTTTGCACTATCGAGGTCTTCACAAATTCCCCATTCCTCACAACCATCGAGGTTATTCCACATCTCTGCTTCTTCTCCAGTGGCAATAATTGCCCCTCTCATTGGAAGTTTCATGTCCTCAATTTTTTCGGCAAATTCTCCCACTACTTCTATTGCTTCTTCTCCTACCTCTTCCAAATTCGAGACATCAATGATGAGTTTCAATATTCCCTCATTGATTGTGTTTCGGATACGGGTATCCATATTTTCTTTGATATCATTGATAACAAAAGGAGACAGTTCAGGTGGTAATTTGAATAAAAGATAGTCCTCTACGAATTTGAAATACCTTGCCGATGAATCTAAGTTCATCACTTTAAACATAATTGCGTCTGCTTTGTTGGCATTGAAAGGTTTGGTTATACAATCTGCAAAACCTGAATTCAGTGCTTTTTTCTGAGCAGATTCATCTCCCTGCACTATCATTCCAATCACTGGTGTATTTAATACATTGTGATTAGTCTTTAATTTTCTTCTCAAATCAACTGAAGTGTCACCTGGTAGTGCCATACTGATTAAAATCGCAGAAAAGGAAGAACTTTCACAGATTTTGAGGGCACCTGCCTCATCAGGAGTGCTTTGTACGACCCATTCATTTTTAGCGAAGATATCAGTAAGTTGTTTAACAATATTGGGTTTATCATCTACCACCAAAATTTTGATTGTTTCCTCATTGGAGGACGGGGAATGAGTTTCATTGGCACTCATTTCATTGGTTGCCAATTGGTTCATTCGATAAAGGCGACGACCAAGAGTACGAATTAACTTAACTGACACCTTAGGATTCTTGGTCACGATATCTTCGATGCTTTCCTCCACATGCCTTACTTTAGAAGGAGTTTTTGCTTTGATTACGGCATCGCGCTTCATACCGAGTATCTCGCTTAATTCTCCAAAGATTGATCCTGGTTGATCAATTTCGCTCAGTGTTTTTCCTTCACGAATAACTGCAAGAGAACCAGATTCAAGGATACAAAACCCTTTCCCCAGTTCTCCATCGTTTAAAACGATCTCTCCTTCCGCATATTCTTGTAATCTAATCATGGGTATAGTTTTTTATCATCAACTATTTGTAATGGGGGATCAAATAAAATCGTATTAAGTATCTTTGGCCCTCCAAAATAGTTCATTGAGAATAGGTAAAGAGTAAATGGCTCATTTCCTCAAGCTCACTTTTTCCACTTGCACATTAATATTTCCTATTATTTCGGAGAGCTTAATGCCAATATCCAATAAGGAGTCTTGTTCTAGGGACGATACGGATAATGTAATGCGATCTGCATGGTCACCCATTTTACCCATTGCTGAATCGAGCGAATGCCATTTTCCATTTAGGTGAAATTCCGTCCACATATGAAAGCCCATCACATTTTTTTGATTACCAAAACTTTCCATAAAAACAAGGCCATTCGCCACTCGGGTTGGAATTCCATGAACACGGCCTAGTGCGGCCAAAAAGACGGCGTGTTCGGTGCAGTCTCCCTCCCGACTCTTGGCCGTTTCTGTAGCAGAGGCAAATCCTACATTGAAATTTTTATGGTGAATATACTTTTGAGCAAACCGGTAAAGATTTTGTGATAAATCAAGCATGTTTTTAGAACCCTGAGCAGCATTCTTCGCCAAATTTCTAATGAGCGGGTCCTCTGAATCAATCATAATATTGGCTTCACGATATTCTCTTCCGATTGCCTTAATCTTTTGTCCTGAATTTACTTTTTTTCCCCAGAGTTCGGAGCGAACATCAACAATGAAACTCTTCTCATCGAGCGGAGTTATTTTTTGATTACGAGTTTGATGAAATATGGGAGTCACTTGACCATTATTCAACTTCACATTGAACCGAACCGACTGAGCCCCATCAGGAATCTCTTCATCAAGAAAAAGAAGAGTTTGAAAAAGGAAGTCAAAATTGGTCTGGTCCGATCTTGATTGTGCTTCCAATTCAGTGGATTGTTTTATTTCAATGGGTATGCCTCCCATTTGCATTTTAGTTCTGATTGCAAATCCATCTTCATCGAGCCAATTAATGGTCTTCATTTTTCCCATTTTTGTAAAAAGTGTAATTTCACTTTTATACGAGTTTACATCTTCTCCACCGATTTTGATAATTTTTTGACCCAAGGATTTAATTTTCGCTTTTGTGGGTGAGGCCATTCCAAAATCCGCGGAGTAAATTTTTGTCTCCAGTTCATGTCCTTTTTCCTGAAAGCCATTTTCTTGTAATAACTTCATTAAGCCCCAGGTCATCCGACCTTCAGGATCAAGAGGGTATCTTTTTTCTGTTTCTCTCAAAAACTGCTTTTCTTTCACTATAATTTCTTGTCCTTCGATCCAGCCCTTTTTAATAATGGGGATACCAGCCATTTTTATTTCTCCGGAAAAACTCTTAATCTTTCCAGCCCGAGTTTCCCGAGTTTTTTCCAAAGCGGACATAGTAATGGAAATACCAGCTCGATTCATTTTCATATTGAAAATGCTTTGGGACACCACATCTTCGCCCTCCAATTTCATAGTACAATGGGCATGTCCCACTTTTGAACCACTGAGGAAAACTTCATACCAACGATCTAATTCCTTGAATGAGCTTGGATCTTCCGCTTCACTTCCCAAAAGTGAAAATCCAAGTGTTTGGAGAATGATTATCACTACCAAAGATACCAATCGAACGGAAGAATATTGGCCTTCTTTGTAGCTATTGGGTTTTAAGGTCGATAGGTTCCTCATTCTTGATCGACAATTTGTAAGTGTCTTTGCTAATAGTCGAGGCTACAATTCTTAATTTATGAAACAAACTTTTGATTTTCTCGTTTTAGGGGGTGGAAGTGCTGGTTATGCCGCCGCACGAACTTTTCATGAGCATGGCGGACGGGTTGCTCTGGTGGATGGAGCAGAGGAGTTGGGTGGTCTTTGTATCTTACGCGGTTGTATGCCCTCCAAAACCCTCATTTATTCGGCCGAAGTCCTACATCTTGCCCAGAAAGGAAGTATCTTTGGCTTTGAGGGTGAAACTCCACGGGCCAACCTTGCAACGATGCAAGCCCGAAAAAAGAAAGTAATTGCGGAGTTTTCCGAGTATCGAAAGGGGCAACTTGAGGATGGTCGATTTTCGTTATTTCGTTCCAGGGGTACTTTCGTAGATGCTAACACCATAATTCTTGCCGATGGGACTGTATTGACTGCTCCCAAAATTCTTATCTCCACTGGCTCCGAGGTTAAAGTTCCACCCCTTCCCGGTTTGTCAGAAGTGCGTTATCAGACAAGCGATCAGGTCTTGGACCTCGATGTAATTCCCCCAGAGAGTGTCGTTCTTGGCGGAGGAGTGGTCGCCTGTGAGCTTGCCCAATTTTTATCACGTGTGGGATCGAAGGTCACCCTGTTACAAAGAAGCCCCCGATTACTGAAGGAATTTCCTCAAGCAGCATCGGATGCCTTACAGAGGGCAATGATTGAAGAAGGTATCCAATTAGAACTCGGAGTTAATTTTAAAAATTTAAACAATTGGAGGAGGAAAAGATAGAGGTTTCTTATCAGCAAAATGGAGAAGAAAAGGAAATCGTAACTGGCTTTCTCTTTCTTGCTCTTGGGCGAGTACCGTCCGTTCATACTCTTGAATTACAGAATGCAGGAGTTGAATTATTACCAAGTGGACATATCAAAACCAATGATTTTCAGCAAACGAGTGCTCCCACTGTGTATGGGGCAGGAGACTGTGCCGGGCCCCACGAAATTGTTCATATTGCTATCAAACAAGGTGAAACCGTGGCCTTGCATGCACTTGGTAAGAAGGTCAAACCGATGAACTATGATTGCCTCCTTTCTGTTGTCTTCACCGACCCACAACTCGCAGTTGTGGGTCTGACGGTCCATCAAATGAAAGATCGAGGTATTGAATTTTTAACGGCGTCCTATTCTTTCGATGATCATGGAAAGTCGATTCTAATGGAAGCCAAGCACGGGTATGTGTGCGTTCACGCCGAGAAGATTACAGGACGAGTCATAGGAGCGGAATGCGTGGGTAAGGACGCGGGAGAGTTAATTCATGCTATGTCTGTGGCAGTCGGACTTCGAGCTGGTGTACACGACCTATTAAAGGCAGATTGGTATCACCCCACCTTATCTGAAATTTGGACTTACCCAATAGAGGACTTAGCAGAAGAGATCCCCGAGGTTGTTTAAAAGAAATAATAGAGCATGAATATGGCACTGCCAGCCAAACCACCGGCCCAAAAACGATCCTCTTGGTAGATAGGCTTGCCATTTTTTGCTGCCTTCAATCGGGCTGACAAATAAAAGCAACCAAATGTCCAGAGCGAACCAATCCAGGCAGCCTGTACCGGCTTTACGGTCTCCAATACAACTAATATACCGAGCACTCCATAAATAAGTAGTGTAATCCCCAAAGTCTTTCCCAAAACGATGAACTCTTCTGGGGTAAAGATTCCAAGACCAGTCCAAGTAAGCTTTCCTTTTTCTGGATCCACCTTACTAATTTTACTCACCACAATGTGAACCAGTAAACTCAGTAAAGCGGAAATAAAGGCACCGTGCATGAAGTTCAGTTTTTTTCCAAACAGATTTACGAGAGATTCATTGCCCTCAGCAATGAAGGCGTAGAGTGGTGGGATTCCATAACTGAAAATAACTCCTGCTATTATTGCGGAAACTCCTCCTGCCGCAGTCGCTCCTTTCCACAACATTCCAACGACAAAGGCAACCACTACTCCCGCAATCAAGTTTCCCTGATGTTTTGCAACAAGAAGAAAGAAACTATCCTGAGAATTGGGATCCATTTGGAATATGGTCAGGATCCCGGCAAACAGAATGAAGACTACGATCCAGGTTCGACCTACAGAAATTAATTTTTGATCATTAGCTTCGGGGTTAATGTATTTTTTATAAAGATCAAATGTCATTATCGTAGCGGCTGAGTTCATCATTGAATCTAAACTCGACAGAATGGCCCCGATCATTCCCGCTGCAATCAAGCCAACTAACCCGTAGCCAATGGGTGAAATTAATTCGGTGAGCAAATTAATAAAAACTGTGTCTTGAGCAACCTCGAGGTTACGATCTTTGAAAAGGTAATACGCCGCAATTCCGGTTCCGATCGAAATAAATGGAATGAGTAATTTAAAGAAACCAGCAGCCAATATCCCGATTCTTGCTTCCTTATCGGTTCGGGCAGACAGAGCTCTTTGCACAATAAATTGATTAGTTCCCCAATAGTAAAAATGTAAGACCATTAAGCCGGTCAGCACGCCAGTCCAGGGAAGGGAAGGGTGGTCAGAAGCATTATACAAGTGTAAGCGTTCAACCCCTTCGCTTCCGAGGTCCCTCGCGACAAGGTTTGCCCAGCCTCCGATTTCTGGCTGCGAGAAAGTGATGTAGGCAACCAGTAAACCGGCGAGGAGGAGAAGGACGGATTGAATGACATCGGTTACAATAACCGCTTTCAGACCGCCGAAAATAACATATGCTCCCGTGATAATTGCCATAAGCAAAATACCAATTTTGTAATGAAACGGTTCCACATCACCGGGGGAGATTTCCGGGTTATTTATGTTTCCACCAATAAAGGAAATGGGCACGGGCATAGAAGGTTCCAGATCAATTATGTTTTGGGTGAAATTAACTTCCACAATTTGACCATCCTTCAATACAGGCGAAAGGTTTTCCCTAATCTTCGACCCCACTTTTATTTGTGGAGGGGAGCCGTATTTGTCTCCACCGTAATTAATTTTAACTTCAGTCAAAACACCGTTTACATCGGCCATAGCTTCCGCGACTGCTTTTTTCCCGGTATCTCCCTGTAACAAAAGGTTGATCGAACGTGAGCCGATATAGAATCCGGGAACCATTTGAATCACGACCATTATAATGACCATAATCAGGGCGTAGCTTACCCGGCTCTTATCATCGTACCTTTTACTCAGGTAGTCACTCAGCGTGTATACATTTAATTTTCGGTAGACGGGGAGAAAGAAATAACAAAGCATGAGAAGCCCGGCAATGGCGGTGATTTCAAAATGACTTTGTGCAAAGCCCACGGCAAAACCAACTCCCATCATTCCAACGATATGGTTCGCCGATACATTTGATCCAAAAATTGATCCAGCGACCCCCCACCATCTCGTACTTTTTCCTGCCAGGAAATAATCTTCTGAACTTTCTTCCTTTCGACCGGACCAAAGGCCAAAGGCCATAACGGTTAAAAGGGATCCGAAAAATATTATTAAATCGAGAGTCGAAAGTAAGCTATTCATCGTTCCAAACTATTCAGAAAATACCAATACAGGAAAGCCCAAAATTGATTAAGCAATCGATCGTTATTTTGAAGCCGATAGATTTAATTAAATTGAGAAGCTCATTACACTACAAAATATCATCTGATCGACTCAATAATCGATTGGTCTGCTGACTCTTGGTACTTTAAGATTTTTTTACTTGGTTCTCAGGCGAACTCGTAAAAATTGCTTACCTCCCTTGGAGGCCGCAGTTCCCGATGTTTCATAAAGGACTCCTTTTGTGAGAAGTTCTAGTGAGTTGCTTCAACTAGCTATTTGCATGAATGGATTTTAAATTGCCATAAATTTGATTTCAAAATTCTTCGCTTATCTGTTTTAAACTAAAGTTTTTGATCAATTTTATAGATTTGATCTAGTCCTTTTAATGTTTTTGTACATTCTTTGGTTATGATCTTACCTAAAATTTTATTCTTATTACTTTTTTCATTTCTTATCGGGTGTGAGGAGGATCAAACTTATTCAAAGAAAATAATATCTAATCATGAAAATAGCGCAGACGGAAATATTAGTATCGAAGGACCTGATCTTGGATCAGAGTCAATAAGTCGAGTTAATGAGCCAAATGCTGAAAGGCCCCCAAGTTTAAATGAAGAGATTGCGATTCCTATAGATCCTGTTTCCCAAATCCAGTCTATTTTAATAAAAGCCAATCCCGATTATAAGGGGCAGGGGAAATTGCATGAAGAGAATGGAGAAATCATTGCTGCTGAGTTTCCT
>JGI20159J14440_10001852_pt1 | contig 14796 bp, 17 predicted proteins | sample COG_09_FD_14440 | JGI IMG/M metagenome (IMG submission 14440) | reverse complement strand
TGTTGTAATATTAGCATTGTTAGCTGCTACTGTATTTATGTTAGTAGTATTACCAGCAACTGTTGTTACATTGGCTCTGATAGCATTTACGTTTGTGATAGCAGCTGTATCTACAGTGCCATCTTGAATATCTGCAAGAAGTTGGATGTCGGTTGTGATATCTGCAAGTGTATTAACATCTGCAATATCAGCCCCAACAGTATTAATATTAGCAATGTTTTGAGCAACAATGTCAATATTAGTCGTAATTGCGAGTTGTCCAATGGATTCCTCAGATTGTACAACGAGTACATCCAGTTGGCTTCCATTGGGAACATCGGCCACACTAAGGAAAACAATAGAGTTATTAACAATATCATACTTAGCACGGTCATTTACAATTACACCATCGACTTCTAGCCTACAATAGTTATCTCCTTTGATTGGTGATGGTATAGGGAAAACCCTAAGTGATCCATCAAGATCAAAGGAATGGCGGGAAGGTGTTTCCATAATAATTCCTTATTTCATTTCACGAGAAGTTGTGGAGAACAAGCCTTCAACAACAACTGAAGAGATCATAAAGTCATCGATAGATGAATCTTTAATTGTGATTACTGCATTACCTACCTTAGAAGCCACATTCAAGTTCATATCTCTCATTGAGCTTGTGTGTGATTTGTAGTAAGTTTTATTGTAATCTTTGCGATAAATCTCCGCATCAAAATTACCCTCACCACTTATAGTAACTTGCTTAATAAGCATTTTATTTAAAGGAGTTCTTACAGCACCTAGCTGGGGGTAATAGTCTGGTAAGATTATCTTAGCTTCATAGGTATATAGGTCAATAACTGAATCATCACTAGATGACTTATCGACATTTTGATTTGGAACATTGTAGTCAAGTTGTAACTCGTGCATTCTAAAGCCAGTAGTTGTTTTACAAGCAATAGTCACAACAGAATCAATAACATGATACTGATAGCTACCAGCTGTAACCGTTAGGCCATTTAGAACTTCCCACTTATTCCAAGCAGATTGAATACGTTTCTCACCGTCTTCTTTATAGTTATATAGATATACAAGGTTTGTATCTGTGCAACAGAGTACATACCCAAGAACACCATTAGCTACCAAAGATTTAACTGGTACAGTCATATAAGTTGGTGTACTGATATTAAGGTCAATACCCTTAACTGTCAGTTTATCGGTTTTAATATACTCACGAAGTTGTTGTCTATTATCAGTAGTTGAAATGAAGTAAAGACTATCGTTCACTACCACTGGTTCTACATCGATAGACATTGGGTAGTTACTAGCATTACTTAGTGATACTGTATTAGGGCTAAAAGCACCTTCATTAATTAGCTCATATTGAGCATATTTGGTAAAGATATAAAGAGAGTTATTAAAAGGTTTAGCATAGTAGATTTTACTAGCTTGATTAGTTGCAACTGTAATATCAATTATATCAGTATCGATAAGATCAATAGCACTTGTAACATAGAAGTTTGTATAACCAGCTGTTTCCGACAACACAACACTATCTTGCGATGCAATACCTAGGCGGTTCTTATAGAAGAACATATCCTGTATAGTGCTTGTGATACCAGTTGGTGTAGGTGCAAAGGATGGATTTGGGTTGTTTTCAAGATTACCAACACGAGGTACAGCCCAATCAATAAGGTTAGCTTCAAAGGTTGCAATACCACCTACAAGACTAATACGATCAATTTTAATTGGCATATTACTAAGTTGACCACGATCAGCGGCAGGGTCTAAGCATTCTTCCCAAGACGATCCAGCCCACTTAACATAATAGGAGTTAATATTAGTAGCTTGGTCGCCTTTGATTTCTACATATACATTATCGAATGGCATATCTTTAGGCAAGTCTGTAATCTTATTTACAGCGCCTTTCCAGCTTTCAGAAGCTTGGTTGCCCCATGAGTCCCATGTACTGAATGTAAAGTCAGCACCATCTGCTCTCCATATTTTAAGGATCGAACCTAGAACACTGCAACTAAAACCAGCAGTACCATCAATAAGACCACGAAGATAATTAGCAGCATAATCAGAGTCTTCAAAGCCCGTTGCGGGGTCTGTTTCAGAGCCAGCTGGTTTATTTGGGTTACAAGCATAAGTAACACCATTTAAGTAAACAGCGTAGTTGTATGGGTTATATCTATCACTACTACCACGTTTTAACCAATAGAATGCTGTTCTATCGTAGGTAGCAGATAAAGGTGCGGTAGCAGAATAGTCTAAGCCAATAACAGCTGATTTAGAGAAAATCCAAGTTCTATCCTGTACCGTAAGACCTTTTAGATTACCATTCAATAAATAGTTCTTAACAGTTGTTGCTGTTGAGGGATTATAAGTAACAGTCATCTCAGTACCATCACGATGGAAAACGTGTAATGGGTGATCTGCTACATCAGAATTCATAAAGATATATTCTTCATCATCCTCACCACGATCATAGGTATGAAAGATAGTGGATGTTTCCATCTCAGGATTACTAGCATAAGTAAGTGTCTTTGTGTGAATAACAGGTGGACGCTTGGTTAGTCCAACTACCAAATCAGGCACACAGTTAACCATGTCTTTACATTGGCTATCCAAAATAAGCTCAGGGTTTTGCTGTGAAACGCCATTGAAAAACGCTGGATAAACTTTGTTAATCTTAGGCATTCATTGCTCCTAAATAACTGGTGTGGGATTAGTTCCACGATCAATAAGTCTTGTCCCACGAATCAAATTAAATTTAGATTGCTTAAGTTGCTCACGCTCTAATTTAATACGTTGGATATTAATTTTATTCTCTAGTTCCCGTTGTGTAGTCTCATCACCATTCAAGTAAACATGAAGGTGTTTAGCAGCTACAAGTACCATATAGGTACGAAAGATATCTGGGATGTTGTCGAAGGTTATTTCAAGGCGAGTTACTAATTCTACAGCCTCTGTAAATACGCTGGACAATGTAGTTTTATCATAAAGGTCGCCACCTTCTTTAAAGTAATCAGTGCTCTCAAAAGCAATTACGTTATTTGGGAGTGTGATTCTACCTTCTGTATTAGGTACGAAGGTAACTGTAAAAGTATTAAACCAAAATTTATTCTCTTGCTCTTCACGCAGAGTTTCTGCTAGAATAGTACGAGCTAAAACAGCTTCATGGCCTTCTGGTAGACTGTCAATAGTAACATCTGATGGGATAGGAAGTTCCCCGATGTAACGGAGCATCCTATTAATTGCGTCGATTTCTGTCATGTTAGATTCCTTATCTATGTATAGGGATACCCATATGCCTACAGTATTCCTATACATAGACGGTACTCCCCCTCTTGCGAGGGAGAGCCCTGTGGGTAGATTAAACGACTGTGCCGCCTGTGATTACGCAAGAACAAGCTGGCTTCAATACGCCCATACCATACGAGTAGTATGTGGTCATCAAAGTAGCAAGCTGCTCTGGGATGTAGTTTACTTCAGAAGTAACGTCCATCAATTTAGCAACAGCAACAGCCTCAGAAGTGAAGATCAAGGCTTTCAGTTTCTTGTTAGTACCACCAACACTTACTGTTGAATCTACTGGTAGGTAGTTCGATTTGTAAATGCGGATACCAGCAACTTCCATAACAGTGCCTTTATCCAAGCCACCATTAGTACCAGCTGTTATGTCTTTGTTAACAGCATCAGATTGTGCCAAGTAAGAATAGATACGAGGAGTTACAACTAGGTACTTCTCACCCGATACATCTTTTTCTTCCATAGCAGATACAGCTTCAAACACTGCTTCAATCAAAGCATCGCCTTTAGCTTTAGGAGTAGCGCCAGAATCGATAGCATCATTGTTAACTTCTGTACCGTCAGCTTGAACAGCCGAACCACCAATGGTTCCCGAAGTTTGCGAAGCTGTTACCAACAGAGCAGCAACTGCTTTGTCGATTTTAACAGCCAAAGCTTCACCAGCTTGTTTAGCTAGTTCACCGCGAGTTTCGAAGTGTAGAACTTTCTCTTCGAATTTATCAACAGCCAAAGCATAATACTCAAGAGCATCGATGTTGATGATACGCTCTTTAACAGGGATAGTGCTCATGGTGAGCTCAGTTCCTGGGACGTGCGTATTGGTGTTAGCGTCCGAAGATTGTCCGATAACTGGGATAGAGATAGAAGAACCACTGTCGATTGACTTTGTAGTTACAAGATCAAGGAAAACCTGCTTACGGTCAAATGCAGTCAAGACTGAGCCGTAATAGATTTGTAGAGCGTTGTCCATATCAGTAGGAAGACCGCGAGTTCCCGCGTTGCTGCCGATGTTATTTACGAGTAGTGCCATTTTAAATTACCTTAAATGTTTGATTTAGTTTGTATTTTGTAATCATTGCTATGTTTATTAGTTATCTTTAAGTTATCCGTTTTGTTCAGAACGCATCATCGAAAACGGGCCTACAGAATACTCATAAATACAAGCATAAAGGTTACTAGGGTTTTTAAGTGTCTTACAGATACTGTACACATATCTACAATACAACTTAGCTAAGTTGTCTACCTTTAATAGTATTGGGGATGGAGGGAAACACCAAAGGAGACAAAACGTGAATCCCCCCAATTCTTAAAGAATACCTCTTTTACGGGCAGCAAGATAGCGTTGGTCTACCATATTGGTATACTTAGCATCTTTCCCATAGAGGCGGTCAGTCTGTGCTCGTTGCCACTCATTCTTATCACCATAAGGCTGGACACCGCTTGAAGCGGCTGTTCCTTCTAGTCTACGAGGGCCAGCTTGTGATGGCACAGTCTGTTCTTTTTTAAACTTCATGTATTCAAGATTACGGAGTATTTTCTCCTGATTCATCGAATCGACTGAATCGTTGTAATCCTTAATAATATCTGAGGGCAAGTTTTCAGATGCCCAATTAATAATAGAAGTATATTCCTCTTGACCACCAACAGAGGAGTAAACACTCTCTCGCATATTATTGGCATATGATTGTTGGCCTTGAATATACTGGTCAACCTGTTGCTTAGTGAACCCCATCTTTTCGAGGTCGCCGTAAGACTTATCAGAAAGACTACCATTATCAACAAATTCTTGTTCATACTTTGCAACTTGTAGATTAGCAGCTGCCTCTGTTGGCGCTTCCTCTACTTTATCTGCTGGTTTGTCGGTAGATTCTTCTTTAGGTTTACCTAGCTTGCTTTCGAGTTCTTTGTAAGCCTTCAAGAGTTCTTCTTGTGACTTGAACTTACCAGCAATTAAGTCTTCTTTCTGTGTGCCGTCATCGTTGTAGCCATCAGGCATACCCGCAGCTTTCTCATCGCTTGTCTTTTGTGACTCACGATAGCGTTGGATAGCCTCTTGCTCTACACGCTCACGATCAGAAAGTTGTGGTTGCCCAGAAACATCAGCTTCTTGAGCAACTTCACCTTCTACTTGTGGTGCATTTTCATCCATACTTATTCATCCTTTGGTAAGGATTGCTTCTTAGCTGGTGAAGCGATTTGAGGGGTCATATCGACGCTATTAGGGTATCCCCTTAAAGCTTCCTCTTCCTTATCCCGTAGGTAGTAGTCTGCATCCGTAATAGTATTAGGATTCTTTTTTTTCATACCAGCTTGTTTAAGCTCGTAGAGAGATTGTGTTTTAGCCATTTAATTCTCCTTTAGAATATTTAGCCTTGTTGAACGACTTGTTGACCAGCGGCAGCACCAGCTGATTGAGCCATACTACCAGCGCCTTGCTGTAGTAATGCTTGCTGTTGTGCGGCTTGCTGTTCCTGTTGGATTTGCTCATCTGACTTAATGAGGTCAGAGGTATCAAGACCCAAACTATTAGCAATTTTAGCAATATACACACCAACATTTAGTCGGCTAAGTATAATCTCTGGGCTTCCCAACTCTTGAATTAGTTGGTTAAACTGTCTGATTTTGTCAAGTTCTACATTCCGACCTAGAGCTTCAACACCTGTTACGATTACTAACTCAATACCTAAAGAGGACAAGTCAACTTTGGTCTGGGCTAGTAGTTGGTAAGCTAGTGGGCGCTGTAGTTCAAGCGATAGGATTGAGTATACACCACCAAGGCTCTTTTCGAGGTCTGCTGCCATGTAACGGATTTCGGTAGCAGTTGTACGCTCAGAGTCGCGGGTGGCACTTGAGGCCGCTAGGAAGGCTTGCTCTAGCCTACGGGTAAGCTCTTGTACCATATCCATAGGAACACGGAGGTCAGAGCCTTTGTCAACACGAAGGGTGGTGATATCTTGCTCTAAGTCACCTAGGATACATACGCCATTCTCAGCGCCATTGATATCATCAACATCGACTGTAGAACCAGCACGTTTACCAAAGATAACACGGGCCATCACAGACGAGGCTTCTAGGAGTAGTTGGTAGAGAGCCTCAAGGGAACGGAAGTCACCTAGATACTGTTCGACCAAACCACGACCATAGCTTTCACCATTGATTGAAGTCCAGCGTAGTGGGATGAATGGTAGTTCGTTAGGATTGCCGTAGCTTACATCTGAGCCTTCTACAAGGATACCTTCAACCTCTTGGAATTCGTACCAGATACCTAGTTTTTTAATAGCACGGGTATAGATAGTAGCCCTAGTTGAATCTTGGATAGCAGGGTCATTCTCAATCTGCTGTAGAATATCCTCTGGTAGTGTGTCTTTTGTTACTTCCTCTTTGCAGATAATCTCAATCGGATTACCACTAAAGTCACGGGAGATAACATAGTTTGCTAATTTATAGCTTTTAAGTCCTGTCTGCGTTTTGTATAGCAGAGCATTACCAGAGATAATAAGGGATTTGATAGATTCGAATATAGGAACCCGTAGGGCCTCACGTTCGATCTGCTTCATAATCTCTTGCTCAAGGGTCACTAGACTTTTCTCTAGTTGATCTTTGCCACCTTGCTGTTGTTGTTGTGCAAGCTGGATAACTTCTGGGTCTGGTAACAGACGGAAGAAGCTGGTGTTAGGTGGGAGTAGTGTAAGAAGTAATTTACTTGCTAGATTGTGAACAAGTCTACTGCCAACAGCCTGATAGGGAGTGTCTAAATCATCTGATTCTGTGTGACCACTATCTGTTACTACAGATGGGATCGTCAGTTTAGAGCACTCTCTAGCTCTGTCAAGTACAGAAGTCCTATCTGCATCTAGTTTTGAAAACTTCTCACGCGAAGGGGAATGCTTAACTAAAAGCTCCTCTACGGTAAAAGTTTGTTCCGCCATTGTTATACCTTAATCTATTTCTAGCCAGTTTACTGACCATGCTAGGTCGCAAGTAGTTGCTTCTATATCCGTTGTAGCAAAGATAGCAAAAATGTTATTTTTAAAAAGACTTAATCCTAAGTCTGAAGCATCTTCAACATCCGTTGGGGAAGAAGCTGGTTGATTGCCTTGTGTGTGAACAGCACTAATATAACTAGTTAGAGCCACTTTACCATTTGACACAGTACCAGTTTGGTTTATTTCTAATTCACTTCCTACAATACTACTCCATGTACCACCAGTAACTATTGGATTAGAAACAATTTGAATTGCTACAGGTGTACTTGCTGAAGCGTTTATAGGTAAAAACTCCATCCTTTGCAGCTGTCCTCTTATATTAAGAATAGACGATTCGTTGCGAAAAGCTGCAATAAGAGTTGGTGTATTTGAAATACCTATAGTTTTATTGATACCCAAAGAAGTTGGAAAACAACAAGGGGTATCTAGCATCATTATTATAGATGACATTTAATCTCCTTCCTAAGAAGTGCCTGTGCCTGTACCAACACTTCCAGTTGTAGCTGCTCCACCTGTTACGGGGATTTGAAGAGATTTAGCACCAGCTTTTTGAGCTTCTAGTTTCTTCTTAGCTTCTTCTTCTGGTGTCATTGCATCTTGCTGAGTAGCAGCACTTGCGGGTGTAGGTGCAGCGGGTGGTGGTACATACACTGGTTTCTCAACTACAGTTGAACCACCTTTTTTAAACATAATATTTTTAAGTTTTTCGTCTTCTTGTACTTGTGGTTTGATATCAAATTTGAAACCGTTAACATGGGCGAATTGTGGTTGCCCGAAGTTAGCAAAGATATTATCGAAAAAGGCTAGGATTTGTTTCATTTTCAGTCCTTAAATTTAACTTTGGTTAGTAGTTTGATGTAAATGCGTCTAACTTCCTCTACATCATAAATATAAGCTTCATAGGCTTTCACACCCGTCATCTTACGGCTTAGTTTGCGTGTTGCCTCAGAGGCGTAGTAATGCTCAAGAGGTAAGTTATTCTCGACACTTACCATACCAGCTTGGATAGAGAGTAGATACATAGCCCTACCCCCTCTATATTCTGGTAATACATAGTTGTAATCATTACCAACAGTAGGTGGTCGTAGTCCATAGTAAGTATTAAACGTAAAGCTTGTGAACCCTATTACTTTACCGTCTTTCATTGCTAAGTAAACACACCAATGGTAATCAATAAACTCATCTATACGAACCGTACCAGCCCCAAATAATTCTTGGCTAAATTTAATAAGCACTTCTTTTAATGCTTCTCTGTACTCCTTGGAATACATTACGATTTTAATAGTTGACATTAGCTTTCGTTTCGTTCTAACAGCTCTTCGATAAATCGAATAACATCTTGCTGCCCTATTAAACGACTTAGTTCAATCTCAGTAGTAGGTTTAGTAGGAATACTATTAGGGTATCTTTCAAATAGAAGGTCTAGCAAATGCTTTAAAACATTAGGTGCTAACTTCATATAAACTCCTTTGAGTAATTAAATTACCCATTTATCTTAGATAGTCGTTTCATTCAAAGTAGCATCTACAGGCGCTACAGGCGGATTCCAGAGGTCAATCGACTTGCCGTTGAATTGGTGCATCTGTGCTAGACGCATAGTCCATAAAGCCTCACTCTCAGTTTGGTCTTTACTTTCATAAGCTTCCAACACAGCTTGCCACATCTCATAGTCAGTCTCACATTCAGCTAAAATCTTTGTAGCTTTAGCAGCGCCTATACCATAACATCCTCTATACCCATCTGTTGTATCACCAGTAAGCGTCTGGAAGTATGCGTACCTAGTCGCATCCCCCTCAGAAACAGTTACTTCCTCATCTTTATTGTAATTATAATGAGTCCCTGCGGTTTGATACAGAACATCTTTATCAATCGCACATAGCAGATAGTCCTCTGGATATTTAGTTTTTAGATAGACAACATAATCATCAGCTTCAATTCCATCTGTTGTGAAGGTATTGTATTTGGCCCTAGCATACGCCAAGATTTCTTCGTAGCCTTCTGGTCTTCTTGAAGCTTTGCGGTTAGCTTTGTATGATATTGGGAAATCATATCTAAAGTTAACACCACCAGAGAATACCAGAACAGCTGAATCACAACCAGTTGCAAATACAATATTTGATACAAGTTGGTCGAGTGTTGTGTAGCAAACCGCTATGTTGGTATCGTAGGTAATATCTTTCTCCTGTTCAATACCAGCCATAACTTCGGCTTCATTCCAATACGTCTTGTCTTCTATTGCAAATCCAACTTTATAGATAAGCGAATCAGCGTCTACTAAGGCCAGCATACTTATTCCTCTTCTTCGTTTTCTTCGATGTAAGAATCTTCGATTTCTTTAATAATAGCTTGCACTGCTTCGAAAGTAACAATACCACCATTATCTAGCGCAGCTTGTACCGACTTGTCAATGATAGAAAAACCCTGTTGTGCATTAAAATAATGTAGGTTAACTCTGTTAGTTACTTCTGCAATGTAGCTATTCATAAACTTCATCGTAGCATTAGCATCTTTGGGCTCTTGGAAAGTCATCGCAACCTCACTTAGATATGAGGTGCTATACTCCGAATACAGGCAGACCAACTTGGTGAGGGATGTTGGTTTTACGTTGTCACTGTCTTCCATAATCTCATCGATGACAGCCTTGAATTCCTCCAAGATAACATTTCGTGGTCGGGTGCTTAGTAGTTTGTATGCTTTAAATAAACTCATTTTGTCTCCTATCGACTTGCCAATAAGCTCTGTCGTTTTTCTTTTGTGTTGATAGTTGTTGTAGCTGATGACCAACCACCACAGTCAGTACATATGTAGCGTTGGTATTTGCCTTTGCTGGTGTGATAGAAACCACGTTTAACAACTTTACTGCTATTACACTTAGGACAACTGCATACCTCTAGGTCATCGAAGGCCCCAATAGTCGGGTGGTTAGGCATCCAAGGACGTAGGATCAAATATAACTCTTCCAAGGAAATTACATCCATGCAGTTGTATTCGTACATCTCATCCCAAGCTTCGTCATTACCAGCCATACACTCATTCCAAAGTGTCCAGCCAGCAAACTTAACGTGCTTCTGTTTTTTATTAGAACACAAAGCATCTGTCAAGTATGCTAGTTTGTTAGATGTAAACTTAAAGGTACGTTTAGCCATCTTGAGTGTATCAATAGTTTTGTAAGGGCTAGGTGGTGGTAGTCCATTTAGTAATAGTCTAGCGTTGATCTTAGGGATATCAAACTTATCCCCGTTATGTGCTACGACTATATCTGCCTCAGTTAGAAGACCGTGTAGGTCAGAGAGAAGTTCAAAATCTTCCCCGATATTCTCACGACAATCGTTGTAGTAGATATCCTCACCATCTAGCCACTTAGCTGCATATGACATTATAAACCAATCGTTTTCGATTTGATCTAACGACAAGTTTTGTTCCCATAGCGACCACACCTTCCCCATAATGGGGGATGTTTCAATGTCTAGGATTAGTGTTTTAACCATAGTAGTCTCCTTATTTATACTTAGTAGCCGTAGTCACCTGACATACCAGCAACCGAATAGTCTGTCACACGTTTCTCAAAGAAGTTAGCGTGAGAGCTACCATTATTTAATACATCCATCCAAGGTAGTGGATTAGATGATCGTTCGTAGTTAGGCTTTAGACCAAGCTGTAACAGCCTACGATCAGTTATGTATTCGAGGTAATCTTTGACTTGGCCTTTTTGTAAATCCTTTGGCTGGTAAGTACCAAAAGCGAAATCGACAAAGTCCTTTTCCATCTTAACAATACTCCTAGCCATGTTGTATATGTGCATTTTAAATGTGTCATCAACCGCTTGGGGATTCTCTTGGCACCAAGTACGAAAGAGCCAAGCGTTGCCTTCAACGTGGAGAGTTTCGTCACGCAGCGACCACTCATTGATCGTACACATCCCCAGATATTTGCCATGTCGTTCAAAGTTTTTGAGCATAACAAAGCTGCCGAATAAAGAAATGCCTTCAAGTAATATCCCCTTTGCGAGTGATAGCCCAAAGTTATCTTTGAACTGGTTGTTTGCCATATACGAATCTTTTTCAAGTGTCTCGCTATGCTTTAAGAAGTCTGTGTAGTATGAGTCAGGGAAGCCCAAGCTCTCATTTAGGTGGGCATAGCCCTCTTGGTGGATAAACTCACGGGCCATAAAGCTAGTGAGCATACCCCGTACCTCATTATTTTTTAGTGAGTTAATAAGAGGTAGGTAGCCAGCTGCAACATTGAAGTCACTCTGTGTGAAGATAGATAAAATATTTTTAATAAATTCTTTTTCTTCGGCAGAGGCAGATTTGAAATCTTCAACGTCTTTCGACATCTCAACTTCTTTCACAACCCAATGAATATCCTCAGACTGTAGACGGAAATTCTCAGCTTGTTGGTATTGTAGTGGTTTGTAGGTACGACTAGATTCAGTTAGCATTAATTATCCTTCACACGCTAGGCATTCATTCAATGCACCTTGGACACCTTGGTATCCGTCTTGTAGGGCATCACGTTTAATCTTGACGTTGACTTGCTCAGTCTTACGGCTCGACTCAGTACGCAGATAGTAGAGGCCCTTTAGAGGAACACCAACATCATCAGCTGGTTTAAAGGCTCTTCGGTGTACTGTGTTGACATAAGATTTATCAGCACCTGATGGGAAGAATAGGTTTACGGACTGACCTTGGCAAAGATATTGTTGACGAGCCCGTGCGTGTTCTACTACCCACCGTTGATCTAATTCAAAAGCAGTCTTAAAGACAGACTTAGTATCATCATCTAGGAAGTCTAGGTGCTGCACAGAACCATCGTTGGACATGATCGAATCCCATATTTTCTGTGTGTTCATCTCTAGGCCATCTAGTAGTTTCTCAAGAGCAGGNTTCTTAACTAGGTGACTACCAACTCTTGTTTTGTGTGTGTAGCAATTAGAAGCTCGCGGCTCAATGCTTGGTGATACCCCTAGAATAATACTACTATTAGCATTTGGTGCAATAGCAAGCAAGTGTAAGTTACGAACACCATAGCCATCACCATCAGGTGCTTCGCCAAGAGTTGTAGCTAGTTCCTGTGTAGCCTCAAGAGCTTTGGTCTTAATATTCTTAAACATATTCTTGTTAATGCTCAAGGCTATTGCAGACTCAAAAGGTATGTTGTGCTCCATCAAGTAATCATGGAAACCCATAGCTCCTAGGCCAAGACTACGCTCACGTTTAGCAGAGTAGATAGCTTTTGCTAATTCATCAGGTGCATTGTCGATAAAGAATTGTAGTACGTTATCTAACATCTCAATCAAATCACCAATGAAGTCATTGCTTGAGCGCCACTCATCGTACTTAGCTAAGTTAACAGACGAGAGACAACAAACAGCTGTACGGTCTTCACTTGTAGGCAAGTGGATTTCGTTGCAGAGGTTGCTACCATGAATGCGTAAGCCTTGTTCTTTGAGGGCAGGGTGCATTCTCTCGTTAGCTTCGTCCAAGTAGTTGATGTAAGGCTCACCAGTACGGAAACGAGCAGTAAGGATTTCTTCCCAAAGTTCTCTAGCTCGTACAGTCTCCAACACTTCATTACTATGTGGATCGATTAAGCTCCAATCAAGGTTGTTGTCAACAGCTTCGATAAAGGCTTTGGTGATGTTTACCCCGTGATGTAGGTTAAGGTTCTTACGGTTTAAGTCTCCGCTTGGTGTACGCATCTTAATGAATTCAATAATCTCAGGGTGTGAGATATCTAAGTAAGCTGCATAGCTACCGCGCCGTGTTTTGCCTTGACGATAAGCAACCATATCAGCATCAACAGTGTGAAGGAAACCGTTGACCCCCGGGGTTTTATCGGACATTGAGCGTACAGCCGACCAGTGTCCTCCTACACCACCACCCTTAACAGATAGCCAGCGCTCCTCTGTAGTGTGGTCACAGAGCCCCTTGATGCTGTCAGGTACGAAGGTAAGGAAGCAGCTAATAGGCATCCCCTTGGGCTTCTCTCCAGCAGCTGGGGCATTGCTTAGAATTGGTGAACTAAACATAAACCATTCTTTGCGTAGGTAGTCTTGTAGTCTGCGACTGTGTGCCGCATCGGTAGCAAAGCAATCACAGGCCCGTTTGAAAGCATCATCAATAGATTCGTTAGGTCGGCAGTAGTGTTTATTTAATAATTCTTTTGCAAAATCAAGCATTGTATTCCTCTAAGATCATTTCAAGATAGTGAATAGCTTTCTCAATATCCTGTTTTCCATTTTTATTTTTATGCCGACATACATATTTTATAACATTAGCTTCACGATAAGGTAAATTATTTTTTACTATAAATTCAATAGGCTGGATAGGCATAATGTAATGCTCACCACCAACTTGTTTCATAGTGTAGTGTCCACCATCGTTTTGCTTAATCATATTTTAAACTCATTTGAGTGTTATCGTTAGCAGCGTCTTTGATAAATACGCCATGTTCGTTCAAGTATCCTGTGCGGTCTTTAATGTCTTCCCAAGCTACCGCGAAACATTCATTCAAACTTGTGTGTGTTAGCGCAGCAATATTAGTTAGCACTACCAGACAGTCACCAACATCATCTCTAATGTCCCTGCCCTTTGCAATGTTATCTGCAAGCTCCCCCATCTCACTAACAAGTTTTAGAAACTGTTGGCTTGGTGTTGAGTTTGTTAAGATACCGCGAGAGCGTGACCAGCTAATTACATTGCGTTCATATTCTTCTAAATCGTAGTGTGTCATATTATCCCCTTAGTGTGTTTCGGCCCAAGACTTTCCAATAGCAGCTGTGCCTCTAATTGGTATCCTAAACTTTAAATGGTTAGTAACATCGTCAAAGCTAGTCTCAGCTATAGCAGCTACGTCTTTAGCAATGTCTTCGTCACATTCTATCTGTACCTCATCGTGAACATTGAGAACAAACTCATACTGCTCACCTGATTTGTATTTAGCTTTTAGATTTCGGTCAAGAAAAATTAAATAATATTTCATAACCAGAGCCCCAGCCCCTTGTAACAAGGTGTTTATAGCACCATGAGAGCTCCTAATATAATAAGGATTTCCGTCTAGCGCCTTGAGTGTCTTAGTCTTTTTATATACAGAAGCTACTTGGTCAATAAGTGTTTTAATAGCTGGTGTACCCTTGAAGAATCGTTCCTTAAGTTTTCTTCCCTCTACCTCAGAGCCGTTAATAATATTACCAACTTTGTCATTACCAGCCCCGTAAAGAACGGCGTAAATAAGTGTCTTAGCCATATCCCGTGAAGGCAAGCCAGCATTTTTCTGATTTACGGTATGGACATCTGTTCCGTTTTCCTTACTACCACTATCAACAACCTTTGAATACATACCACCATCATACTTAGCCATATAGTGTGATAGTGTTCGTAGCTCTAGGCCATCTGCATCACACCCAACTAAGACTTTACCTTTAGGTGTTGAAAATAGTTGCCTAGCTTCGTGTCCCTTGTAAGCCCTCTCGCTTGGCACTTGGGCTAAATTAGGTTTTGAATGTGTACACCTACGGGACACT
>JGI20159J14440_10001850_pt1 | contig 14819 bp, 16 predicted proteins | sample COG_09_FD_14440 | JGI IMG/M metagenome (IMG submission 14440) | reverse complement strand
AAAATAATCTTTTTGTTCAACAAAATTATATATTAAAATAAGAGCTATAAAAAACCCACCCACAAAATAATTTTTTTGATTTGATGCAAATTTTTTATGATTATGATCTTTTATATCTAAAAAAAAATTAAATTTCTTACATATAAAAAATATAATAAGTATAAAAATAAAATAGAAGGTGAAGTTAATTAGCATTATAAAAATAATATTTTGAAATGTTTAAATATATATATATTATTTTTTAAATTTAGGTAAATTATTGACATGCTTTTTTCAATATTAATAAATACTCACAATCAATATGAACTAATAGACAGGTGTATCAAAAGTTGCTTAAATCAAGAATATAAAGAAGATTATGAACTCATAATCAGCGATACTTCAGATAAGAAGATAATAAAAAAGTATTCTAAAGAAAATGTAAATATTAAAATTGTTGAGACAAATAGTTTTTCTACTTTTCCATGTGTGGATCAAATGTTATCTATTAAAAATTCATTAAGATATGCTACAGGCGATATTATATGTTTATTAGACGGTGATGATTTTTTTAGTACTACAAAACTAAGTTTTTTAAAAAAAAATTTTTCCCAAAATAATTTTTTTTTAAATCAAGATAACTTGACTGGATTTAATGAAAAAACACAAAAAAAATTCATACTTGATAAAAAAAAAACATATAAAAATAATATTGTATTCAATAAATTATTTAATAGCTGGCCAAAAGTATTAGGCACTAGTTCAATTACGGTAAATAAAAAAATATTAGATAATTTTTTTTCCACTATCAATCCTAGTGATTGGAATTTTATGGCTATTGATGCATTAGTATCGATTTATTATGATAGTATTAAACCGATATCTTTTATTGGTGATGGATTAACTTATAAAAGTTTTCATGATTTAAATTTAGATGGCACTTATTCAAATAAGTTTTCAAAAAATTATTGGACTAGAAGATCTCAGCAACACAAATATTTTCAATTTATCAATAAGAAAAAATATATAAATATTGACACTTTAATATCAAATTTTTTTTCAAATTAAAAATTTTTTAAGATCTAAATAATGTTGAAAAATTGAATATTTTTTGGAATTTTTTTTAGCAAGAATTTTTTTTTTATAAATTATTTCGGGTGCATCTACTGTAAGTTGATTAAACGAATTAATTAATGAATCTAAATTATTATTTTCAAATAAATATCCTGCATCNCTGTTCATTAAAAACTCTTTTGGTCCATTTTTACAATCACTTGATAAAATAATTTTATTACAAAATGCAGCTTCTATCATTACTGCTCCTGGGTCTTCCCACAGAGATGGTGAAATAATAGCCCTAGCAGATAATATATATGGATATACATTTTTTTTAAAACCCATTAAAAAAACTCTATCTTGTAAATTTAATCTTAATATTTTTTCTTTTAAAAATTTTTCCTCTTCACCTTCCCCTAAAATATATAGATAGAAATTTTTTCCTGTTTTTTTTAAATGAAAAAATAAATCTATTAATAGTTTATGATTTTTTTGTTTTGTTAGTCTTCCAATGCTTAAAAAATAATTTTTATTTAATCTTTTAGCATCAATACTTAAATCTTTTTTTTTTTTTAATATGACAGAAGTATCAATTATTGGATCATAGACTATAGCAATTTTATTTTCATTAAAAATTTTTGCCTCTTTAATATACTCCATTGTCTCTTCTGATGGACATGTCACTAATGATATTTTTTTACTAATTTTTTTCCAAAGAAATTTTCTTAAAAAATTAAACCTGGGCAGACCTGAGATTCTTAAAATAAATTTTGTTTTAAAATTAAAAAATATTAACAAAACTAAGGGTATAGAGGTTAACAAGTGAATTATTAGATAATCTGGTTTTTCTTTTTTTAATAAAAAATATAAAGGTGATACACTTGCAATAAATAGAAAAAAAGACAAAACCCTTGATTTAATAAATCCCGATATTGAAAATCTAAAGCTTAATTTACCTAATTTTATATAATTAACGTTTTTTTCTAATAAGTCTTTTTTTTTGTCATTCCACTCGCCAAGAACATCTATAATGTAGGTGTCAAAAGAATTTTTTTCATATTTGCTAAGCGAATATGCAGAGTTTAAAACATTCCCTATTGTTGCGACATTTGATAAAAAAGGTGACCAATAAAATATTTTTTTCATTAATAACAACAATTAGCTTTTTAAAAATTTATTTTGATAATTATAAGTTATAAAATAAAAATATTATTAATATATGTATATCTTAACAAATGAAAAAAAAAATTAAACTAATATTTTTTCATCCTTATTCTTATTTAGGTGGTGCTGATAACTCCTTACAAAGACTTATTAAAAAATTAGATTTAAATAAGTTTTCAATTACATTTGTCTCCCTTAATAATAGTTACTTAAAAAAAAATTTAAGTAAAAAAATAAATTTCATAACATTGAAAGCTTCCAGGGTTATTCTTGCAATACCTCAATTGAGGAAAATAATACTTTCCTCTAATAATAACAGCTTTAAAAAAATTATTATTATCTCAAATCAAAATTTTGCAAATATAATAGCTTATTTTTCATCTATCTATATTAATAAAGTTAAGAGAATTTTTATTGATAGAAATCATATAGATGAACTTAATTTTACAAAAAATTTTAATGAAAAATTTAAAAAGACCATTATTAAACTTTTAATGAAAATTATATACCCTAGAGCTGATCAAATTATTGGTGTTAGTAATAAACTCAGCAAAGATTTAAGAATTTTTGTAAATACCAATGTTAAAACTGTTTATAGCCCCTCTTTTGACAAAGATATAATAAAGCAGTCTAAGGTACCTATAAAATTAAATGAAAATTTTAAATATCTTATTAATGTCTCTAGATTTTCAAAACGTAAGGATCATTACACAACGCTAAAAGCATTTAAGATTGTTGCAAAAAAATTTAATAGAATAAAACTAATCTTAGTTGGTTATGGACCAGAGCATGAAAATATTATTAAATTTTCTAAATATTTAAATATTTACAATAAAATTATAATTATAAATAAAAATCAAAGTCCCTATCCATACATTCGTAAATCAAAACTTTTAATATTAACATCTCTATATGAAGGTTTTCCAAATATACTGGTTGAGTCACTTATGCTTGGTACGCCTGTTATAAGTACTAATATGAATTCTGGTGCATCTGAAATTTTACTCAATGGAAAAGGAGGGGGTCTGATAAAGTTAGGTGACTATATTAACTTATCAAAAAAAATAATTTCTTTTTTTAAATCACCTAAAGAGCTTTTGAGAAAAAAAGATATTGCACAAAAAAAATTACATCGATTTAGTACAATTACACACTCTAAAATTTATTCAAAAATCTTTGAAAAAATATAATGAAACATATTAAAAAAAAAATAACTATCATCACTGTTGTTAAGAATAATAAAAATACATTAGAGAAGTGTATAAAGAGTGTTTTAAATCAAAATTATGAAAATCTCGAATATATAATTATTGATGGAAATTCTTCAGATGGCACAGATGAAATAATAAATAAGTACAGAAATAATATAAACAAAATAATTAGAGAAAAAGATGATGGTATATGGGATGCCATGAACAAAGGTATTAGGCATGCTAATGGTGATATAATAGGTTTTCTTAATTCTGATGATTATTATTTTGATAATACACTTGAAACAGTTAATAAATATTTTTCAAAAAATGAGATTGATTTTTTATTTGGCTCTGTTGAAAAATACAAATTATTGCATGGATATAAACCTTGGTTAGTGAAATGGAGTTTTGGTTTTTATACATCACATTCAGTTGGTTTTTTTATAAAAACAGACAAGCACAAAGAAGTTGGACTATATGACTCAAGATTTTTTAGTGCTGATTTAGATTTTTTTTATAAACTTATTGCTAAACATAAAATGATAGGATTATCATCTAAAAAAGATGAGATATTTGGTAAATTCAACAGAGGTGGGTTTTCATCAAAAATTAATTATATAGATCATTTGATGGATTTAAATCAAATAAGAATTAAGAATAACCAAAATAAATTTTTTGTTTATTTTCTCTTTCTTATAAAAATAATCAAAAAACCAGTTAAATTTTTAAAAGGTGTATTTGATAAATATTAATTTCTTATCTAGCTAACAACCAAATTTTTTATATATATCTACTGTTTTTTTTAGACCTATTTCAAGTTTTGTAAATTTGATTTTTTTAAAATTTTTTTTCAATAAGTTATTTGAACCATGTGTTTTGAGCATCTCTCCCCTAACAAATCCAGTATTAACTATTTTGCTTATTTCACCTCCATAAAGATTGTTGATCAATTTAACTAAATTTGTTGTTTTAATAGGTTTTGATCGGCAAATATTCAATATTTTGTCTTTTGGAAGTTTTTTAAGTGTTAAAATCAAAATCTTAATTAAATCATCTACATAAGTAAAATCTCTATAGTTTAAGCCATTGTTGTGTAAAAAAATTTTTTTTTTATTTTTAATTGAATTTAAGAACTTATGAATAAACATATCTGGTCTACCAAGGGGTCCGAACACTGTAAAAAATCTAAAAATCATATATTCTGTATTTGATTTCAAGAAAGTAGTTTTTATTATTTTTTCACATTTAAGTTTTGTCTTTGCATAATAATTCTTAGGATTTGTTTTTGCACTTTCTAAAATAGGAAATTTTTTCTGGTCTCCATATACTGAACTTGATGATGCAAAAATAAACTTTTTAATATTATGCTTTTTACAAAGAATTAATAAATTTTTTGTAGCTTCGATGTTGTTTTTTTTATAACTAATTGGATCTTTAAAAGAATAAAGAACACCTGGCTGACCTGCAATATGATAAACTACGTCCGGTAAAAATGACTTTAAAATTGACTCAGTCTTTTTTTTATTTTGAAGGTTTGTTCTCTCAAAAAAAAAATTTTTGTTCTTACTTAGTATTTTTATTCTTAATTTTTTTATCTTCGTTGAGTAGTAATTATTGACTGAATCAATCCCAAGAACTTGAATGTTTCTATTTTGTGTTAATTTATTAATTAAGTGAAAACCTATAAATCCTGCTGCTCCAGTAACTATAATTTTCATAAAATCATCTAATCTTTTAATCTATATTTTGAAAGAAATTTTTTATTATTTTACACACATATACTATTTCTTTTATTGTGTGCTCTTCAGAAATGGGAAGGCTCAAGATTTTTTTTCCTAAATTTTTACTTTTAATCAAAGTTGTTTTATTTTTAAAAAATTTAAGTTCGTTTAACATATATGGGTAGTGAATCATGGTTTCTATACCCTTGTTATTCAAAAAAATTCTCAATTTGTCTCTATGGTTAGTTCTAATTACAAATTGGTGAAAAGAATGAGTATCTTCAGTATTTAGTTTAAACATTTTTAAATTATTAATATTTTTTAATTCTTTAAAATACATTTTGGCTATCTGGTTTCTTTTTTTAATTACTTCTTTGTAATGAAGAAGTTTAATATTTAAAACTGCAGCATTGATGGTATCTAACCTAGAATTCCTTCCTGAAAATAAATGATCATACTTATTAATTGCCCCATGGTTTCTTGAACGTAAACATTTGTTTGATAGTTGTTTTGAATTAGTTACGATTGCACCTGCATCTCCGAAAGCTCCAAGATTTTTTCCTGGAAAAAAACTAAAAGTACTAATGTCACTTAAAGTTCCAACATGTTTTTTTTTTAATTTAGCTCCGTGAGCTTGCGCGCAATCTTCTATTACTTTTATTTTTTTATTCCCAATAATCTTTCTAATCTTTATCATATCGGTAGGATTCCCATAAAGATGCACAGCAATAATTGCTTTTGTTTTTTTGTTTATCTTTTTTTCAAGATCATTTAAACAAATTGAATAATCATCTAAATTTACATCACAAAATTTTACGTTGAGATCATTTGCAATTACTGCTTCAGCAGTTGAAATCCATGTATTATTTGGAACAATTACTTCTGATCCTTTTTTTAAGTTAAGTGATTTAATTGCTATCTCAAGCGCATCAGTCCCATTCCCAACAGTAATACAGTTCTTTGCACCAACAAATTTAGCAAAATTTTTTTCAAATAATCGTACCTCTTCACCGCCTACAAAATTTGCTTTTTTTATGAGCAATTGTATTTTTTTATTAATCTTTTCTTTCTGTGGTATAAGTTTGTATAAATTTGTAAATTTAACTTTCATATTTTTTATAAAAATAAATAATTAATTTTTTGGTAGATCTAAAATTACTTTATTATATGTTTATTTTAATAATTCAATTTTTTTTTACAATTAATCCTTAAAATCAAATTAATATAATTTTTTAATGCAAACTTTTTAATAAACTCAAGGTTTCCTTTATGTCTTTTTTTATATGTTTGTTAAAATTAATTTTAAATTTTTTGATTTTTTTATCACTAACTTTGTATGAATTTTGATTTAATATAGGGGACTTAGTTTTTTTTATTCTGATACTAAAATTATTATTTTTGATCATTTTTAAAATCTCTCTCACAGTATAATTGTTAGTCAAAACATTGTAAATTTCTCGATTAAAAAAATTGTTATTGATGATATATATAAACGTCTTAATTGCATCACTTAATGACAAGTATGGTCTATACTGGTCCATAGCATTATTCCATATCGGCACTTCTTCTTTAAGAATTGTTTTGTAACAAAATTTATTAACTGCTGTATGAAATCTCATGCCCTTTGAAACTCCAGTAATTGTTCCCAATCTCAATGTGATATATTTTAATTTTCTGTTTTCTTTTTTTTTTAAATATTTTTCCTCTAAAAGCTTTACATCTGCATATGGGCTTTGTGGTTTCAAAAAATCACAATCTTCATCGACTAATGATGATTGAGAGCCATAAATACTTGTGCTTGATAAATGAATTAATTTAGCTTTTTTTTTTAAACAAAAATTACAAATTTTTTTAAAAATTCCAAGATTATTTTTATAAATTAAATCTTTAAATTTAAATGAAGCTTCAGCATTTGTTACAGAAGCTAAATGAATTACTACATTAATATTTTCTTTAATATTTTTTAATACATTGTCATCTAAAAGATCACCTTCTATAAAGTTTAATTTTCTTTTACTTTTTTTTAGATTAAACAACACATTTAGATTATTAGATCTTGCGTTATCAATCAAATAAACTTTTTTTAAATTTTTTATTTTAGAAATATTTTCCAATAATGATGAACCAATATGACCCAGAACGCCCGTTATTAAAATATTCATCTACACTCCTTTTAAAATTGATTTAAGTTTATTGATATTTACAGATGTATCTGGCATTAATTTGCTAGCAATTTTATTGCTAACATACTTCATGGGTAAAACTTTTTTATTTGTCTTTATTGCAAACTTATAAATTGAACATCTTTTACCACCAATATTAATTACACCTTTTTTGTTAAGTAATTTTGGAATTATTTTGGCAACCTCTTCATGTGTGAGGAAATTACTCTTTCTGTTTGTAAATGCATATTTATGAATAAAAGGTACTTCATACATTGCAACTCTTATAATTAAAGAGTTTTTTAAATACATCTGCACCGCACATTCACCTCCTAGTTTTGACCACGAGTAATTATTTCCTGGGAGTAAAGGATCCGTCTCTAAATAATTTCCTTTTTTTCCAGGATAAACATAGTGTGTGGACATGTGTATTAATTTAATATTAAATTTTTCACATATCTTAACCAAATTACATGTTCCTATAATATTTATATCTATACTTTTTGATATGTTGTCATCGTGTATACTTGTGGGCCTTGAAAGAGCTGCTAGGTGAAAAATGATTTTAGGTTTTAACTTTTTAATCCTATTTTCCATGGACTTAAAATTAAGAATATTAAATTCATTTTTTGAAAGGTAATGAGTATTTTTTCCTACAAAATATTTTTTTAGTGTTGTAGCAAACCTTCCTTCACCACCTGTAATTATAATTTTTTTCATTTAACTCAAAATATATATTTTATGTAAATTTTAATTAATTTATTGATCAACATATTTTTATTACTAATATGATTTTTAGAAATTAGAAAGTTTAAAATTGTTTAATAATCTGTTTAATATCATTTAACTTATTAACCATTAATATGGTCAAATTTTGATATTGAAAATCAATTTTTTTACTCTTAAATTCAAATTAAAAGTTTATTAGGAACGAGCCTAGATTTTAATATTTGCTAATATTTATCAATTAAAGTATTAGTAGCCCAATTATGAAACCAATTTTAATNAAAACTGAAATTTATAAAGATAAAAGAGGTTTTTTTAAGGAACTATTTCTTAGGAAGAAAATTAAGTTTAATTGTAAATTTACCGCAATATCCGTATCAAAAAAAAATGTAATTAGAGGTCTTCATTATCAGAGTAAGAAAAGACAATCTAAGATTCTAAGCGTTCTTAAAGGTAGTGCGATCGATATTTGTGTTAACATAAATACAAAATCAAAAAATTTTGGTAAAGTTTACAAGTTTTTTTTAAAACCAGGTCTTTTACTATTCGTACCAAAAAATTACGCTCATGGAATTGGTTTTTTTGAAAAGGAAAATATTCTTTTGTATCATCTCTCTGAGTATAGATACCCACAATATGAGCGTGGCATAAGATATGATGACAAAAAACTTAAAATTAACTGGAAAATTAAAAAACCAATACTATCAGCTAGAGATCAAGTTCATCCATCAATTAAAGACGCTTTTAAAATAAAATAATAAATGTCAAATAAATTTAGGCTATTAAATTATTCTACCTATCCTGAAAAATCAGGCACTTTAATACCTTTCTATATTAATAAATCATTCCCAAAAATATTCAAAATAAAACGTTTTTTTATAATTTTTGGAAAAAAAAAATTCCCTAGAGCAGATCATGCTCACAAAAAAACAACTCAGATTATAATACCTTTAAGAGGAAAAATAAAAATAATAATTTTTTANAAGGGTAAAANNNNAACTGTTGAATTAGATCCTTTAAAGAAAAAAAGCATTATATGTTCCTCCTTACAACTGGATACAAATAAAATTTAAAAATAACGAAGACTCTTTGTTAACTTTGTGTGACTATAAATATGATAAAAAAGAATATATTTCAGACTTTGATATATTTAAAAATATATCATCACAATAAAATAAAAATTATAACAATTTAACATTGAAAATAAAAATTTTTAAAAAATTATGAATTATGATAATTTAACAATNTTTTTTGTNTCATATTACTCAAAAAAGACAATTCAAAAANTACTTAAAAAGATTAATAAAAAAATAAAAGTTTTAATTNTTGATAATGCCAATGAAAAAAATTTAAAAAAANAATTAGAACAAAAATTTAAAAATGTTAAAGTTATTAAGAGTAGAAAAAACTTAGGTCAAACAGGTGGAATNAATCTTGGCTTCAAGAATATAAGAACTAAATATTCTTTATACATGGATTCAGATATTAACTTTAAGTCTAATACTATTGATAAATTCTTAAAATATGCAGATGAAATTAAAGATTTTATAATACTGGGACCACAACATGAGAAATCAAGATATCAGGATAATTTTATATCANAAATTGAAAGTAATCATAAAGATCTAATAAGAATGAAATTAGTTCATGGACATTTTTTATTTTTTAATATGAAAAATGTAAAAAAAGTTGGTCTATATGATCAAAATATTTTTTTATATTACGATGAAACTGACTTTTGTTTAAGAGCTTATAGAAAGGGACATAAAATATATATAATTCCAAAATTGCAAGTATATCATAAGGGTGGTTCATCAGTTAACATTGGAAGTGAAATTGAAATAGAGATCAATAAGCACTGGCATTTCATGTGGTCAAAATTTTATTATTTTAAAAAAAACTATTCATTCTTTTTTGCTATCAAAAAAACTTTTTTTGATTTATTCATGATTTCTTCTAAATTTATGATTTTTTTCTTTATAAATAGACGAAAAAAATTAATCTACTATAGTCAATTATGTGGACTAATTAATTCTTATTTGGGAAAAAAGTCCTACAAAAGACTAAATATAAAATAATGTATACTATTTTTGGATCATCTGGTTTTATTGGTAAAGAATTAGCCTCTTACCTAAAAAAAAAAAAACAGAAGGTTTTTACACCAAGAAAAAATCAAATTAAGTTTGACAATAATTTGGGGTATATAATCTATTGTGTTGGATCTGATGATTGGAAAAAAAAAACAAAAAAAGGTTATTTTTCAAATTTAGATCATCTTAAAAAAATCCTTTTTAATAATAAATTTAAATCTATAGTTTTTTTATCTACGACTAGACTTTATATAAATTCAAAAAATAATACTAAAGAAGATAGCAACTTATCTGTTAATACCGAAAGAAAAAATGATTACTACAACATTTTAAAAATAGCCTCTGAATCACTGCTGCTAAAATTAAATAAAAAAGTTAAAATAGTTAGATTATCCAACGTATTTGGATTCAATTATAAATCTCCACTCTTGCTACCCACATTAATTAAAAATTCATTAAATAAATCTAAGATAGAAATTTCAATAAGTTTAAATTCTACAAAAGATTATATTTTAATTGATGATGCTATACTTTTAATTTTAAAAATTTTAAAAAAAGGAAAACAGAGTATTTATAATGTTGCTAGTGGCAAAAACATTAAGATAAAAGAAATCACAAAAATTATCAATAAAGAAACAAATTGTAAGATAGTTTTAAAGAATCAAGAAACAGTAATATTGGAACCTAAAATAGATATTATGAGAATTAAAAAAGAATTTAACTTTAAAAATAATTTCAAATTAGAGAAATCTTTACCAAAATTAATCAAGAGATATAAAAAAATATTTAATTAATTATTTCAATCTTTTTATCTTTTATTATCATCTTAGTATCACAAAAATCTTTAATTAACTTAGAATGGGCAATAAATATAATAATTCTATTTTTTTTAATCTTGTTGATTATTTTTAAAAAATTTTTTTCCGTGACTGTATCTAGTGCATTAGTCGCTTCATCAAGTATAATAACACTTGGACTCGATACTAGAGCTCTCGCTATTGCAATTCTTTGTTTTTGCCCGCCAGAAAATGACGATCCCAGATTACCAACATTAGTATCTATTCCATCTGGTAGAGAGTTAATTAGCTCATCTAGCCCTACTATACTAATGATTTCAATGATATTTTTTTCACTGATATTTTCTCTTCCAAAAACAATGTTTTCTTTAATTGTGTTATTCATTAAAAAATTTGTCTGAGAAACGTAACCCACTTCTTTTAACCAATTGTTGGAAACATCAATTAAATTTAAATCATTTATTTTTATTGTTCCTCTTGAAGGAGATAACAAGCCAGAAATTAAATCAACAAATGTACTTTTTCCTGATCCATTTGGTCCTTCCAGATAAATTGTGAGATTTTTATTCAATTCTAAATTTAAATTTTCAAATATAGGTTTTGAATCATCATAAGAAAAATCTAAATTAGAAACTTTAATTTTAAACTCTTGATTAAAATCTATGATATTTAATTTTTCATCTCTCTCTCTTAGCTTATATTGCTTGAAAATTCTTTTAAATCTTTCTGCATTTTTTATTGCTTCTTGGATTTGATATTTAGAAACTCGAACGGCTTGAATTGATTGATTGTACACGGTAAAAATTGGTATTAACTTCAATATAGCAAAGGCATATAAACCTAGCAAAGGTATGTAATTATTCATATCATAATTATTTGAGTCTATATAATAAGCAATTAATATTGCAAATGTTACTATAATTATTTCTAAAAGATATCTTGGTATTTTAATCATTATTTTTGAAATGATTTGTACCTCAGTAGCTTTTTTTTCATTTTTTTCAAAAAGATTTAAAAAAAAACCTGAATTTCCAGTCAACTTAATATCTCTTAAATTCAAAATACTTTCTGAAATATTTTTATATCTAGATTTATTAAATTCTGCAGTTAGCTGAGATAAGTATACTTGTTTTTTTTTAAAAAGAATGAAAAGAATAATTGTGAAAGATACTAATACTCCCATAATAATTATTGTAATCTTAAAATTAACAAATAGCAGATAACCCAATATAAAAAATAAAAAGAGTGTGTTTTTTATAATTTCTATAAATTTTAAAATTCCTTCTGAAACAAAAGTTCCAATATCAGACAAAATTGTTCTCATTATATATGCATGATCTACTTTTAAAATTTCTTGCCATGATGAATTTAAAAAATAAGAATATGCTCTCAACGTCATATCAACGTTCATTTCTCTACTATATTTTTGTGTCTTATATTCGAAATATAATAATAGTAATACTTTTAAAATAATCAAAATCAAAAAAACTACAGCTAAATTTATTAGTGAAAATTTATTCACTCCAAAGAAATTTTCTAGATGAGAAATAAGTGTTATTTTTTCAATACTGTCTTTATCAAATAAGATTGTTAAAACTGGAATAATTAAAGAAAAATTTAGTAACTCAAGTGCAATTATTGATAACAATATAATTAACAACCATAAACTTTTAATTCTATTTTCTTTACCTAGAATTTGGTAACTTTGCAAAAATTGATTGAACATATCTTTTTAAATTCATTTCTTTTTCAAAAAACTATTTTACTACCTATTCTTTAAATTAATTTTTTTTTAGATATCTAAATTTTACCCTCATATCAGTTTTCCATATTTTTTTACTTTTTTATCCATTTCCAACCAACTATCTCCTGGTAATAAACATAGCAAATTTTCTTTAAAATATAATGTATATGTTTTGGACATATTCTTGGCTCCGCTTCCTGGCTTATCTATTGTGCATCTACCATGATGAAAACCTACATAAACAATTGTATCAAAATTATCTTTAATTGTTTCATTTACATGTTGATGTTGAATTCTTGGATAACCTTTAAATATTTTATGAACAGTATCATTTTCGTCTAAAACAACAAATTTATGCTTTATATCATGCATATATTCATTTATCTTTTTACAATAATAATCGTTATTATTATTAACATACTCATTATCAAAAGGTTTGGGTTGTGTATCCCAAGGATCAATTATCAACCATACTGCTTCATTTTGTAATTTTTGTAATAAAGATATATTCTGTAATTCAAGTGGAATTATATAAAATTTAATCCTACATATAACTTTATATATTAAATATATAACTCTTGATATTTTTAATAATATAAATTTAAAAATTTTTTTCATAATATCAAACAAACGAAAATACATATCTTTTATATCTTTTTAAAGTTATTACCACTTTCTTTAAGATAATATTTAATAATTAAATTAATCATTTTTTTCCCATAAGTATAATTTTTCTTTTTTATCTTATTTATTATTAGACATTCTCTAAATTTTGATTGTTTTACTCTAATTTCTACTGGTCTTAAAAATTTTTTATCTTTAAAAATATATCTTTTGTAATTCATATCAAAATAATTAAATGCAAATATAAGCATTTGTTTGGCAGATAAACATTTCCTATTTGAAAGTATAAAATCTTGAGGTTTTTTTTTTAAATCTAGAAGTAATGATAACTTTTTCATTTTTTTTATTTAATTGATTTTTTAAAGTGATCCCTAATTGACCTGTACCTCTGATGATTAATGAATGACACTTTGAATTTATCATATTATATAATTTAACTCTTTATATATAGTTAGAAAATATTATTTAAATATATTAAAAATTTTATTTATAAAAAAACCTATTAAATTAATTTTTTGACATAAAAATATGTGGGATTTTATTTTTTTAATATAAAATTGATTAGTTTCTTGTTTTTTGGGAAAATTAATTTTAGTTTTGGAATTTAAATTTTCACTTTGAGTTATATATTTTAATGTATTGGTTGCATTTTTATCAAAACCAATATTTTTTACATAACTTTTAACTGGATTTAGACATAACCCTTTATTCCAAAAAATTGTTGCGTTCCAAAAAATTGCCCAAGTATTTATTTTTTTTTGATGATTTCTAATTAATTGAGACCAATTATTAAGATTTCCATCAAAATTAAAATCATTAATTTGCTCCTTTGTAAAACTTTTAATAAAAAAGTCAGAATTTAATATTAATTTCTTCCAATGTATTCTGTGAGTTCCCCATCCCCAGCAATTCATATTGTGCCATAAAAAAGTATCATTTGAATTTTTATAATTTGTTTTAATTGGGTAGCTCCATGCACTAACATGCCAAATATTTTTTTTATATTTGATGAAGTTTAAAGATCGATTCATATAGTTGATAAAATAGGGACTTACTAACAAATCATCTTCAAGAACAATAATTTTAGAGTGTTTTTTAAAAACATAATTTATTCCCTCAATAATATTTTTTTTTAATCCTCTGTTTGTTTTATAAAAAATTATTTTTTTTATTTTTAAACTTTTAATATTTTTAATAATTTTTCTTACTTTGTAAACTTTTTTTCTATCTATTTTGTTAGAAATTGGACCATCAGAAAAAATATAAATATCTGTTTTTTTTATTGATTTATTATTTTTTAGTGACTCAAGAGTTTTGAATAATGCTTCCGGTCTATTATAAGCAAATAATGCTATAGGTGCTAATTTCATTAATCTTTTTTAAAATTTATTATTATTTTTTTTTTGTAGGGATTGTTAGGTAAATACTTTGGAATTGCTTTTTTTTTAAAATCTTTTTTGGATAAGAATTTTTTATTAATAAATACTATTTCAACTGCTAAGGGGTCTCCGTTGTTATCAGCGGCAACTGAATTATTGGGAGATATATTGCAATTTTTAAGAT
>JGI20159J14440_10001846_pt1 | contig 14845 bp, 25 predicted proteins | sample COG_09_FD_14440 | JGI IMG/M metagenome (IMG submission 14440) | reverse complement strand
CAAAAATGGTCAAGAGCTGAAACCGTATCCGATGTAGTGGGGACAATAGCTACTACAGGAACAACATTAGAAGGTATTAATAGAGAATCTGATGTCATAGCTACAGCAACTATTGCTGGAAAATCTTATACTATTGTCAGTCTTAATGATGGTATCGGTGGTGCAACAACTGACTTTACTGCTATTGGAGCATCAGCAAATACGGTAGGATTAACCTTTACTGCAACAGGTGCAGGAGCTGGTACAGGTACAGCTACCGATATGGCAGAAGCATTAGCACAAAGCACTACACTAGATACATTAGTTGCCTCATTAGACTCACGGCTATTTATTGGTGGTAAGTTCTTATTCGCAGGTGCTAAGGTAGATAGAGTTGCAGTATTTACAGGCACAGCTATTACTCCAACATTAGTAACCACAGATGTAGAGGTAGGCTATAACTCTGTAGCAACCCTAGCAAGACCACAGATAGACAATGGTAGTGCTAGTGTAGCCGTAGCAAGCCGTAGAGAGCTTGATGACACGATTGAGTTTAGTGCTTATGTACCTGCAACTTCTGAAGGCAGATGTAGCTTACGCAGTGCTGGTAGGTATCACCGATTCTCTGTACAGCCTACAGGAAACTGGACAACTGCTATGGCANTAGACGTAGAACTNAAACCACAGGGTAACCGTTAATGACTAGAATGTATCGTAAGTTACCATTTCAAGGTGGTGACCCACGTCTAGTATCAGAAGTGGTGAACAACTTGGTAGAAGGTAAGTCTAACAATACAGGGGAGATTACGCTTAACACAGGCGGTGCTACTACTACAACACTGTTTAATGAACGTATAGGCTTTGAGTCTATTATACTTCTTGCACCATTAAGTGTCGCTGCTGCTGGAACTGGGGTACAGCTTCCTCATGGATTATTTGAACATGATACAACACAAAATTTTTCTGCTAACATAGCCACTAGAGTTGCTTTAGGAGTAGAAGAAAGTGCTTATGCTATGTCATTAGCAAGCGATAGAGTTACAGTGGATTACGCAGGATATTATAATGTAACATTTATGGGAAGGTTTAATAATCCTTTATCTCAAATTCACAATGCTTATTTGTGGTTTAAAGTAAATGGTGTAGATGTTCCCCACAGTGCAGCATCTGTAACTGTTCCAGATAAACAAGGTTCAATAGAAGGTGCTGCTTATGTAAACCTAACACATCCTTTAGATTTAAACGCTAACGATTATGTAGAAGTTTTTTGTGCTGTAGATGACGCTAATGTATCTTTAACTGCATTAGCTGCACAGACAACACCTTACGCTAGACCTAGTGTACCTTCTTCAACACTAGAATTAATTATGCACTATCCATCACAAGTAAGCGGTTCTACTGGATTGCCTTATATTAGTGATAGACAAAAAGGTCAGGCAACCATTACTCACCTGCCTAATAATGTGGCAGACAATACCTTTGGGTATATAATAGTAGGGTAATTAACCAACCAATTTAGTCTTATGAACTTATACATCGTACCAACAACTCATGTACAGCAATACTGGCATTTAGCAGAACCATTACTACAACTAGCATTAGATAAAGGTAATGGAGAATTTACTCCTGAACAACTAAAACTATTAGTAGCACAGGGTCAACAACAACTGTTGTTATTAATGAAAGAAGATAAAGTGCATTGTGCTTTAACAGTGCAGTGGATTATGTATCCTAATATTAGGGTAGCATATATTACTTATATTGGTGGAAAGAACACCAAAGCAGGATTTGAACAATTTAAAGATTGGGTCAAAGCTAATGGAGGCACTTGTATTAGAGGTGCTACTAAGTTTGAAAGTATAGCCAGACTGTGGAACAGATTGTATGGCTATGAAAAAATATATACATTAATGGAGCTTAAACTATGAACGACTACTTCCCAGAACTAGATGGTAACCAATCCATTGACAATGGAAAGATGGGTAGAAAACTATTTAAAGGTGGTGGTGGAGGTCAGACTCAAACTACTAATCAAAGTATTGACCCGGCTATACTTCCCTATATTACTTATGGTCTGGAAGAAGCTAAAGGTTTATATGGTGCAGATGGCCCAGAGTATTATCCAGGTCAAACGTATGTAGACCCATCAGCAGCAACAACATCAGCATTAGAATCTGCTCAAACTAGAGCAACAGCAGGAAGTCCATTAGTTCCAGCAGCTCAAGCGCAACAGTTATCTACTATTGGTGGTGATTATCTTTCAGCTGGTAATCCTTACTTTGCTAACATGATGTCATCAGCCGCTGCTCCAGTCATATCAGAATATGAAAGAGCTACACAAAACCTTAACAGCACTGCATCGCAAGCAGGAAGATATGGTTCAGGTGCTCAAGCACAAATGCAATCAGATGCTACTAGCAATCTAGCAGATGCTTTATCCAGACAAGCTGGTCAACTAGCATACCAAAACTACGGTCAAGAAAGAGCAGCTCAACAAGCAGCTATTGCATCAGCTCCTCAAATGGCTCAAGCAGACTATGCAGATATCAACCAACTACTTAATGTTGGTAAGACTCAAGAAGATTATGACAGACAAGCATTGCAAGCTGATATTGGTAGGTTTGAATTTGGTCAGAACCAACCATACAATAAGTTGCAAAGTTATTTATCAGCAGCTTATGGTGCTCCTGCTCCTGTTAATCAAACTACAACTTCATCAGGAGGTGGTAAATAATGGCATTCGTTCCTTACATGGCAGCAGGTTTTGCTGTAGATAAACTGATGGGTGGTGATGGATTAAAAGGTGCAGCACTTGGTGGACTAGGTGGGGCAGGGTTAACTGGCGCATTTAGTGGATTAGGTGGAACAGCTGCTGCTACCACTGGAGGCGCTTCATCATTAGGATCTGGTGCTGCTCTTATGGGTGGTGGAAGTACGGCTGCTACTGGTGGAGCATTAGGTTCTGGTATGGGGTTATCTTCTATAGCAAATCCTTTAGCAGGAGCAACACCGTTAAGTAGCTCAGGCATGGGGTTATCCTCTATAGCTAATCCTTTAGCAGGAGCATCACCTATTAGCACACCTACATTAGAAAGTCTTAATGCAATGAGCCAAGTAAACCCAGCCACTACTGGTGGTTTAAGTGAGGGTATAAGTGCATTTACACCTGATGGAATATCTGGAACTGTAGGAGGAAACACTGGGCTTTTTGGTCAACTAACCTCTAACCAAACATTTAACCCTTCACTAACAGCAGATAAAGGATTATTAGATACAGCTTTTGAAAATACAACCCTTAATGACTTTACTAATCCTGTAACTAATTTGCTTGGTAGAGCACAAGAAGGAATAGATAGCAATTGGGCTGATATGTCTAACTTTGAAAAAGCACAAGCAGGTATGGGTGTAGCAAGTCTTGGTACACAAGACGATACAATGAACAAGATACAAGCACAAAGACCTGTTGTTATTCCAGGAAAGCCAACAGGAACAGGAGTAACTGCAGCTAATGTAGGAGCTAATGTTGAGCGACCTTTTGCTGAATACTCAGCTACAACTATTCCACAAAATTTATCTAGAGAACAACTAGAAGAATTAAGACTTAACGAACAATTTGGACTTTAACATAGGGAAAAATTATGGCATGGTATGATGACGTACTAAAAACAGTACAACAACCATTTGAAGGAGTAGGTGATGCTTTTTCAGAAATGAACTTGCTTGGAGCATCAGTTCCAGAGTCATTTGAAATGATGAAGGACAGTGGTTTATTGGGCGAGAAAGAATACCAATCTGCTGTAGATAAAGCTAATGCAAGGGGTACACGTAACGCACTGCTAAAAGGTCTTATTGCTTATGGTACTCAAGACTTTAATAAAGGTTATGGTAGTGCTTTAGATCCTCGCTATTTAAGAACACCTGCGTTAGTAGGTATGAATGAATCACAAAAAGCTCTTGACAAATTACCTAAAGATGTAGCAACTCAGTACCAAATGGCTGGATTAAAAAGAACAGCAGACGATGCAGCAACAAGAGCTGCTTATGTTAAAGAATTAAGGAGTGGTAAGTATGGTGAATTTACTGATGCTGAAAAAGATTTAGCAGGGTCTATGAGTACACCTCAATTAGTAGATATGATTAAAGGTAAGAACTTACAATTTAAAACATTAGTAGATGATCAAGGTCTTTCACAAGATTATATAGTAAAAGGTCCTGATGTTAAAAACTGGACTCCAGTAGGAAGTAAACGTCAACTTGATAGCACTATTATAAAAGACCCTGGAAGAGCTTTACCAGAGCAAGCTTTCTTACAAATAGAAAATGGTGCTTTAGGATTTCAACCTTCAGATCCTAAGCTTTCAGCTTTAGCTTCTGGAGATGTAGCCTCAGTAACTAGATTACTACAGCAAAGATATTCAGATGTTGGTAAACAAATATCTTTAGCTGAATTACAAAATGAAGCAATAAAAATGCTACAAGAAAGTAAAGCATATAAAAAAGCTCCAGCATGGTATACAGGTGGTTCAGAAGAATATAACTCTGAAGAATATATAAATTATGTTAATAAAAAAATTAGAGTTCCACAACAAAGTAACCAATCTGGTGGGTGGTCAATCACTCCAATAAAGGAATAATTAATGGCTAAATTTAAAGTCACATCTCCTGATGGTCAATCCTATGAAGTAAATGCTCCAGAAGGAGCAACAGAGGAAGAAGCTATTAATTATGCCCAGCAACAATTTGCACCTGAATCATTTGCTTTACCTTCTAATGAATCCATGCCTGGAGCATATGAGGGATGGGAGTCTGATGCTAGGGGGTATGGCGCAAGGGTGGGTACATCTGATGTAGGTTACCTAGCAAATATAGCCAAGACTAAAATGCCTAAACTACTTGGAGGAACACGTTATGATACCTCTAAGTTTACAGAAAGAACCGTAGATGGTATAGAAGGATACTCTACTCCCTTTGGATTTCTTAGCAAAGATTTAGTTGAAAAAACAAATAAAAGATATGATGAGTTTCAAGCATTAGGAAGTGAAGAAGAAAGAAGAAACTATCTTACTCAACAAAACATTACAGATGCTGAAGCTTTATATCCTAACTTAACACCTGAAATGAAACAAAGTGGTCAAGCTTTAACAGGTGAAGTTGTTGGTTCCATTATGAGCCCTACTACATTGATTGCTGGCCCTGCTGCTTTGTTAGGTAAAGGCGATAAACTATGGAAAGCTGCTACCAAGTTTGGCGTATTGTCTGGTTTATGGGGTGGTGAATACTCTGCATTAAAACAGAAAGCAGAAACAGGTGAGATAGATGCAGGTCAAACTGCTAAAGATGCTGCTATTGGAGCGTTAGCTGGTGGAACATTAAGAGGCGGTGCTCCATTAGTATATAAAGGTCTTAAAGCTGGAACAGATAAAACAGGTGAAGCTGTTAGCAAGCTTGTATTAAAGGATAAAATAAACGTATCTGCTGTAGAAGCTATGGATCAGATTAATGTTGAAGCTGCTAAAATTATTAGAAATAATGGCGCAAGAGATTACTTGGATAAGCCCGGTGTGCTTACAAAAAATGGTACTGTTGATTGGAATGTTTTAAATAATTTTATTAAGCAAGATGTAGCTAAGAAAGCAGGAAGAACGGTAGATGAACTTAAGGTTATAGAGAAAGAAGCTGGAATGAAATTTAAAGTTCCAAGAAATGAATCTGATGCTCAAGAGTTTATATCTGCTAGAACATTTGACAAGTATACTAATCCAGAAAAGAATCCTTTTAAAATGAAATTGCTACAAAGTATTTCTGGTGCAGCAGTTAAGACTGGAAGAGGAGTAGAAAAACTTATTACGCCATCTTATGAGCTTCTTAAAAAATACTCACCTGCTATAGCAACTAAAGTACAGAAGATGGATTTTAATATCTTAACTAAAGGAAACAAGTTCCAACAGGACACCAAAGTATTTATAGAGCAAGTAGCTAACCTTGACAAAGCCAATAAGAATCAATTAAAAAAAGCTTTATCTAACGGAGACTTTGACCAAGCAAAAACTATTCTTGGAAATGATGTAGGATTTTACAATGTAAGAAAAACATTAGAACAACTAAGGGCTGATGCTGCAAAAGCTGGTATTAAAATAGATAAGGTAGAGGATTACTTTCCTCGCTATGTTAAAGATCATCAACGATACTTAGATAGGGTTAATACTAAGTTAAGAAATCAAAATAGCAAACAAGAAATAAGTGAGTTATCACAGATTAGAGATAAATTAAATAGAGACATAAAGAAAAAATATGGTAGGCGTGCTACAGCTGAAGAGCAAGCAAACGAAGTTAATAAATATATGCAAGGCCAAACCAAAAGAAAAAAATCTAGGGTTATGATGAGGATTAATGAAGAACTTATAGATGAATACATGGACCCTATAGAAGCATTAGAAACTTACATACTTAACAGCATTAATAAAACTGAGAAGGCTAAATTTTTTGGTAATAATGCAAGACTATCAGCAGGTGATGGTAACCAATACATAGAAGACTCTATTGGCGCATTAGAAGAAAGTGCTAACCTTGGTGCTAGGGCTCCTGAAGTAAGACAGATTCTTAGAGCAAGACTGATTGATGGTGAGCAAGGTGCAGGAGCAATGCAGACATTAAAGAATATTAGTTATATGAGTTTCTTGTCTAACCCAACAGCCGCAGCTACCCAGCTTGGTGATGTTGGATTTTCTGCTGCTCAGAATGGCTTCTTCCGTTCTACTAAAAATCTAATGAAACAAATGGGAAGACAAAAGTTTGGTGACAAACTTAAATATGATATAGATGAAATTGGTTTAGGTAAGAATGTTTCAGCAGAGATTGGTAATACAGGTAAGGGTATGGATAAAGCTGTTGAAACATTATTTAATCTATCTGGCTTTACCAAAGTAGATAGGGTAGGTAAGAATACCTCTATCAACTCTGCATATGAAAGAGCTATGGATGTTCTTAAACTTGATGCTAAAGGTAAGCTAGCAAACCCTAAGCAATACCAAAAATTTAAAAACGAATGGGAAGGTATCTTAGGTAAAGATGATTTTGACAGCATGGTAGGAGCTCTTCGTAATGGAAGAAAGACTGAGGATACTAAGTATTATTTATTCAGTGAGCTTTCTAAGATACAACCTATTAGTTTATCTCAAATGCCAGTAGGTTATTTAACATCTAAGAATGGTAAGATATTCTACACACTAAAATCTTTTGCATTAAAACAACTTGATTTTGCAAGAAGAAAAATATTAAATGAAATTGGCAGAGGTGAGTATAAGTCTGCATTTAAAAATACTATGGTCCTATCTGCTGCTCTTGGTGGATCTCAAACCTTTACAGATCAAATTAAAAAGTTAACAGTTGGATCTCCAGAAGAAATAACAGTAGAGGATATGCCTGATGAGTTTGTTGAAAACTTATTGAAGGTCGTCCTCTTAAATAAATACAGCATAGATAAGTTAGGTAAAACTAAAGATGCAGAAACCTTCTTAAAGGATTTAATTGCTCCTCCTATCTCTCCTTTGTTTGATGTAGCAAGAGATACTCTTGAATATTTTGATAAGCCAGAAACTTATGATGAAGTAATGAGCTCTATTAGAGATCCTAAAGTTCCGTTCTCTAGAACTAGAAGATTAATTCCTGGTTTTGGTAGGGCTTACAGCGAACAAACTGTTGACAAACCTAAAAGACGGGAGAAAGAATTTAATGAAATGATGAGGCAAATAAGAAACCCAATGGGAGAAGAGTAACTATGTGGCAAGAACTTACACTCCCCCCAATCAATTTATATAACGCACCTAAAGGAAACTAATGGCATCAACTAATCAAGTACAAGAAGTAAAAGCAGACTTACATACGCATGAAGAAGTTTGTGCTATTCGTTACGAAGGCATTAATGCAAGGCTTGCTAGGATGGAAAAGATTATTATGGCAGTATTTGCAGGTATCGTATTCCTATTAATAAAAGTATTAATAAGTATAGGTGGGCTATGAAAGAAACTACCGTCATCATTTGTTTTGCAATCGTATTATTATGGAGCTACTGCTATGCAATCCTCACTAATGCGTAAGATTTTTCTTGCGATACTTACACTGTTAGCAGTGCTACCTATTAGCCCTGTCATTGCTTGTATATTATATGGGTTGGTTTATTAGAAATTAATGATATACTTTACAGTATGTTAATTTTATGGTAGTAAGTTATGAAAATACTTGTACTAGATATAGAGACATCACCACATACAGGATTCCATTGGGGCTTATGGCAGCAGAACATTAGCATAAACCAATTGATTGATGCTTCATCAGTTCTTTGTTGGGCTGCTAAGTGGGTAGGCGAAAAGAAAGTACACTTTGCTAGCATCATGGAATCATCCCATAGGAAAATGATTAAAGATGTACATAAGTTAGTGGATGAAGCGGATGCAGTTATTACTTATAACGGTAAACGATTTGATATGCCAACACTTAATCGTGAGTTTTTATTGCAAGGACTAAACCCTCCAAGCCCTTATAAAGACATAGACCTTTTGAATACAGCTAGAGGTAAGTTTAAATTTGCTAGTAATAAACTGGACTACATCGCTCAAGAACTTGGTATAGGCCAGAAGACTTCGCACCAAGGTATGCCTTTATGGATTGAGTGTATGAGTAAGAATCCCAAAGCATGGAAGTTAATGAAGAAGTACAATTGTAATGATGTTGTTTTAACAGAACAGGTATACAACAAACTAAAGGGTTGGATTCAAGTTCATCCTAATCATAATATATATTCTGATGGTCTTGTTTGTATGAATTGTGGCAGTAAAAAATTACATTCTAGGGGTACATCTCGGACACTATCAAAATTATACAGAAGAGTTCAGTGCCAAAGTTGCGGCAAGTGGGGAAAAATAAACGAAACAAAAAAGTACAGCTCGGTTATCAACATTTAAAGAAGATACATATGGATATTCAAGATATAGCAACGCATATAACAGGTAAGATTATAGATGCAGTAGATGTTATCTACGGAGAAAATTCTATGATTATATACTTGGATGATGGATCTGATATAGAGTTAATAGTTGACTCTATTCATGCCAATGTGCCTGATTTAGACGATTAAACACCTTTCCTGGCTTGTCCTGAGCCCCGTGGTGAGGTTTTCTTTATGCAGTTGAGGGGTAACCTAGGCATAAATCCTTCTGCCTGCCATCACGAGTAGATTATCCATAGCTAAATCTAATTTCAGTTCATAGTACACAGGCTTTTTACTCTTCAACCACCTAGCATAGATAGCTTCTCGTTGTTCTTTAGGTAAGCTATGTATAATGGCGTTCAATGTAATAACATTCTTATTATCTGCATCATTAATCATATCATCAAAAGCTTCTGAAGACTCTCCACCACTGGCCATACCTAATGCTTTGCTAGGATAGCCAAGTCTGTTGTTATCATGCTTCATAAATTCAGACCAATCTTCTAGCAGCACCATCAATCGCTCTATTCTCATTCAAATCCACCTTCATAAATAGTATTGCTCATTTTAGAAGAGTACTCTTCATACCCACTCTTACCTCCAAAGCTTACATTAGGAAAGTCTTCTGCCTTGTGCTTCTTACTAGACTTAATCTCCAATCCTTCTAGCACTTTCTTGTGATTAAAAAACTCATCTAACCCACATGGAATAGGAATCTTATATACCGTATGCTTACTTTGCTTCTCGCTCAACAGTATATCTGATGTAACTAAAGTCCTAATCACTGCGAAGACTGACTGATAGTTCATACCTATCTCATTTGAGATAGTACCTGTATGCTTCTTACCAGATCCAATCGTGTCCAAGATAAGCTGCGCTAAAGCTCCCCTCTTAATAGTTCTTCCATCATCAAATGTAAATATATACTCGCTGTCTTGTGATGCTAATCCTTCTGCCATATCAATCTCCTTAACTGATGTCTACAATTCTACTAACCCACTTGTTGTCTTTCTTATGCCACCCTTCAACAATAATCTTCCAGTTAGCATCCCTTAGATGAGGGATAGCATCGCTGTCCTCCATCTTCTTTACCCTTGCGCTAATGTTACTGTAACTTGTTACTTGAATCCCTACGGTATTGCCATCACTATCTATTGCTAGCAAATCTATTATGCCAAAAAGGTCTTGGCGTATCTTGGCAAAGGCGTTCCATCTTTCTACTATAGAAACTAAAGGATAGTCACCGCTATCTCGTAGTCTTTTTAGGGTTCTTTGTGTCGGACTTATCGCCATCTTGATTCCTTTCAAATTGTTTATCGTTTGGTTTCTGACCGAAGATCCGATCCCAGTTATCTTGTAGCTTTTTATCTGTTACTAATCCTTTTGGCCTTCTGCCACTACCTTTCCCCATCACAGCTCCTTTTCATTTTGCATTCGTCAATAATGTATTTGTGTTTAAAGTCTTCAGGAAGATTAATGTTATCTGAATGTAAGCACCGAGTTTCTTTTGGTGCTTCAGGTATATGATTTTTTATATACTCATGAGCTTCAACGCACGATTTAAACGTGCCAACGTAATGTTCTGCAAGGCAACAACTATTATTACCAGCCTCATTACCTATTGCTACCATCAATATAAATTCAGCCACCATATTTACCCCTAATAACTAATGATCCCAAAAGGAGTTGACTCCATAATAATCAACTCATCTCCATATACAAAGGTTTGTCCTTCATCACCTGGTGTTATCAATAAGCTTCCCTGATTATTCTTATCTATAACAACGTCAACCTGTTTTGCATTTTCAACAACAGTCCATGTTCCTTCGTCTGGATTATAATAACTAGCTGATTCTGCTAAAGCTATTGGAACATAAACACATAAAAGTAAGAATGATTTCATATTAAAACTCTCCAGATATAATAACTTTCCCTGTAATCTCATGCCTAATAGTAAACTGTTTGCTATTGTATGTCATGATAAATCTCCAACCATCATAATAAAATTCTTTCTCTTTCCATTCGTCATTCTCCATCTTTGCAGTGTCCTTTTATATTAAACACTCCTAGTTCTGTATGTGTTTTACACCACCACTTCTTCAGGTAATATATCTTTGCGCGTTTAGAACACACATGACACACAGGATCTTTAGGAACTTTTATTTTTGCAGATGCCATAATGTTCCTTATTCATATCAGTCCAATTAAAATAGCACCACCATTTTTGATTCTTATCCATGTACATGGCATCCTCTCCACACTCTTCACAATAGAAAGGATGTCCATATGTATACACCTCTTGCTTGCTAGTCTTCGTCATGGAGTGGGTCATCTATCCATTCATCGGACTGTACTTTTGCTTTTATTGCAGCTATGTTTTCTAGATATACATTAAGTTCCTTTTCTGTATACCACATTTGCTTTCTGCACTCTACTGCACAATTTTCATTCCACTGCAATTCACTTAATCCTTCTGTTTCTTTGTATCCTCTACGCTCTAAATACTTGTATTGGTCACCCTTCATCTTACCAATATACTCTTCTGGAGTAAGTTTCTTTTTCATTATGTCAATAGTTTCTAATCCACCACGTTTATAATGCTCTGGATTTATTTTGTCTGCCATGACTAGACCTCCTGTAGTGGGGGTAATGTTAGATGAGGAAGTTCCCACTCTTCTGGTGAAGGAGTGCCTTGCATCTCAGGTAGTATCTCTGCTATATCTGATTCAAATAAATCATCACTAGCATACTGACGTTCCTGTAATGGAGGTAATGGTTGTTCGTTGTAAGGAAGGATAGCATCTAATTCATTAGCACCACCACCAACAATTTCTATTGTTACTATGTCTTCACCATACGCACTAAGCTTTGGCGCTTTAGATGCGTACTGTATTGCTCCTAAAAATCCTACCGCTACTACTACTGCTACTGTTCTTGTTATTGTAATATTCATAACATCTCCTTAAATATAATTGTGAATCTTTAGTAACATACCTAAAGCTATTAATAATAATACATACATACTAATGCCTAACCATAACGAAAATCTTAGTGCAAATTCTCTTTGTTTTTCTGTCATTTTATTCATGATAATAACTACTCCTTACTCATACTTAGATCATAAGAATTACTTATTAAGTTTGTTATAATAGAGTCTTGATTAACCAATAAGGACTACTATTATGTGGACAAAACCATCAGCTACAGAAATGAGATTTGGCTTTGAAGTAACAATGTATGTAATGAATAAGTAATACTTTTAATACACTAACCCTCAAGTTCTCAATGTCATTATAGTCTGAACCAATTTCAAACTACAATGGCCGGCATATGCCGCTTGAGGGCAGTGTAACCCTTAGTGCCTCTTAAAAAGGAATATCCTCAGCTACCGCAGCAACAGTTTCTGTTGGAGCATTTCTAGTAATATTCACTTCACTTGGTTTATAAGGCTCAGACATCTGGCCTGACATAAAGTTAACTCCTTTAGCAGACGTTCTTACCCAAGCACTTAATGACATTTCCTTACCACCTTCAAGTGTAATAGTTCCAGTATAATCAGGACGATTTGCATTGTCACCCTTATCATTCTTAAATAATACAAACCTGTTAGTGTTATCGTATTGTTCAGCCATCTTTTTACTTCTCCTTATTGTTTATAAAATTTACCGCTTCACTTACTTCAGTTAAAAATTTCTCAACTTCAGTTTCTAAACGAGCTATAAGCTCATCATCTCTATCAACTCTTAATACTAAGAGCTTGTGTTCATCAGGAAAGTCTGGGTGATAACTAACAAAGTCACACCATTGTCTTTCTGGCATACAAGCTAACTGCCATTGTATCTGATGTTGATACTTTATATTGATGTCGTGAGTTGCTAGTGTTTCAGTGTGTGTTAACAACTGAGGACACTTAATCTCAATTAATCCTGTATCACCTACTAATCCATCAGGACTTGCGCCTGCCATATCAATAGTAGGATGGTCAACAAACCCTTCTTCCGTAACATCTACATCCTTTAACAACCCTACTTTGTTTATGTATAAGTTCCTTGCTTCATCCTCATAATCCATGCCATGTTGCATAGCTTGGTTAACGTAAACTGGAACAACATTACCTGTCAATCTTTCTGTTATCAATTGGTTTAAATATTTCTTTCTAGCAACTGTCTTACTAGCTACTGTAGTAACCATACTGGCTGTTACCTTACCTAGTCTGCTAGCAAACCACTCTGGGCTACGTTGTTCCATTAAACATTCCCCCATGAAGACTTAAGTTCTTTGTATAAGGGTATTAACTTTAAACCTTTTTCCCCTCCAATATTTCTGCGAGGTAATGGAAGTTCAATCCTACCCTCTTTTGACCAACGAACTAAACATGGAACAGTTACCCCTATATATCTAGCTACTGCCGATTTAGGTCTCCAAGGTTTTAATTTCATATAATCATTAGCCTTATTTATTAAGGCTTTAATTTCCTCCTCGGAAAAAAGGTGAGAAGGTTTTGATGTATGAATCAATGGAGAACGATGCGGACTAGAGAATACCCCGTTGCTGTTATATTTACCACTCTTCAATGCTTTGCTCATTATTTTTTCTCCGATTTCTTAATAAGTTCCTGAATAATAGGTAAGCATTCTAACCTATCCTTCTCATTCATTTTATTATACAAAGCTCTTGCACCTTCTATGCCTTGCTCCTCAAATGTTTGTTGTACTGCTTCAATAGGAGATCCTAGAGGAATATCTTCCCCACAAAAGATGTATAAACCAATCCCATATAACGATATACCTTTAGCCAAACATCTTTGCATAGCCGTATTTATTTGCATAGCATTAGGATTCTTAACTGGTGCATTCTTAAAATCTAGTACAGGTAAGTAAGCTGTCATTGTTTTACCAAAAGCATGGACATCACACCATACCATCATAGTATTATCAGGGTAAACAGTAGGCTCTTTGTGAGTCCAGGTAGCCTGTTCATCCGCAAGAAGCAGCTGATCCACACAATGGGCCCAACTTAAGTANGTGAAGCGACCTTTCTTTTCAGTAAACTGTGATACATCTAAGCTTCTTAGCTTTTTAAAGAAGCCAGTCATNNCATTTTTTATACTCATTTTATTTCCTTATAAATTTTATTGAACGCATCTATCTCTGCAAAAAGATTAAAGCTACGACAAGCTTGAGTTAATCGCTTCTTGCGTTCGGCTTCTTCTATTTCTGTATATAGTGTGTGGAGTTGTTCTTGTTGCTCTATGTCTTGAATACTAGACTCAAGTGCATATTGATTTGATTTGCTCATGGTATCTTCCTTCTTCTTAAAGGTTAATAAAAATGTTACTAGGTATTAGTTTACTCCTGTAAATTTATTTTGTCAAACTTTTATTTCCTATAACTTTTAACAATGCTCTAGCTGATAAAACAAGTCCTCTATTTTCTTCCCAATAACCACTTGTGATATCAGCATAAAGCAACGCTCTATCTCTTAATTCATATAACAAGTTATCTTCATTTTTTGATATAAAATAATGTGATTTGGTTGTTTTTAAAATTTCGGGTATTTCACAACAACAATCATTACAATCATCATAAAATGTTTTTGAAATTTTATAACATTTATCTAAATTATACATTTGGTCAAGCATAATAAATTTCCTTCTCTTTAAAGGTTAATAAATAACAATCAATTTATTGACTGTTAATATAGCTTAACACACTAATTTCTTTTTGTCAAATTTATTTTACTTACTGCTTTTTCATATCCTTGTGATTTAAATACTCTACCATCCTTACTGGTTGCCTTGTATTGCACCGATCCGAATAGCTTAGTTACTTCTTTAATAAATTCATTGATTGTCATTTTAGATTGTTGCAAAACGTGTCT
>JGI20159J14440_10001832_pt1 | contig 14928 bp, 16 predicted proteins | sample COG_09_FD_14440 | JGI IMG/M metagenome (IMG submission 14440) | reverse complement strand
GGCTATGGTTTAAATGACTCTCCAGTTGGTCTAGCAGCATGGATTTCTGAAAAATTCTATGGGTGGTTTGAAGGAAATGATAACAATCTTGTTGTTACTAATGATGAGGTCTTAAGTATTATTTCTTTATACTGGTTCACTGAATCAATAACATCGTCTGCTAGGCTTTATAAAGAGAATGGAGATTTTGGGTTTTCTTTTAATTCAATAAAGCAGCCTATGGGTGGAGCAATATTTAAAAAAGATATAATGCTGCCCCCCAAAGTATGGGCGGAAAATATTTATAACATAGTGCAGTGGAATGAGTATGATGGTGGGCATTTCGCTGCACTGGAAAAGCCAATGCAGCTCGCAAGGGATATTAATTTATTTATTCAAAAATTAAATTTAGATTAGAACTTATACTCAAAGCCTAAAGTAATCCAATCTTTATAAGGTGAATTATCTTTTGATAATTGTGAATAGGCTGTAAAAACTTTTAACTCTGTTCTTATTTGATGATTGTACCCAAAACTTGTTTGTTTACCGCCCGTTACCTTCATATCTGATTTGGCTTCTTGAAATAATAAAGAACCCTTTTTGGAAATTTTATGCTTAATACTATAAACATAACCAGATTCATTATTTCCAATACTAGTTTTTTCTGAGTCTTGGTATATGACACCTAATGTAGTTTTGTTAAATATATAAGATGAGGCTATTCTCTGACTATCATAACCTTTGAGTCCTGTATCAATGCTATAAGAAGCTTTAAATGAATCAGAGTTGTAATTTAATGAATATGACTGGTAAGATTTATCAGAAGTTTTTATATTATTAATCACAATCTTAATCCCATTAAATAATTCTGGTGATTCATAACCTACTAAATCTTGCATTCTATTCTCACCACGTAAAATATTCTTTATATCTGACTGAGTATCATTAAAAAGATCAACTTTTAATTGAGCTTTTTTGAAAGCGGTATCGTGTGTTCCAACAAAAAACTTGCCAAAATTTCCTGATATGCCAATAAAGGTATTTCTCTGTTTAAAAACTTTATTCCCATCTGCTCTTCCGTCAGTAGGATCTATTTCATTTTCAATTTGTATTAAAAAATTAAGATTATCTGATAGTTTTAATTTAGATTTAAAACCAACTCTTGAAGCATTATTTAAAGTATCTATTTCTGTATCTAGACCATCGTCAATTTGAGCTATGCTCATATTAATTTTTCCATAGAAATCACTAGATGCATTTAAGGTAAAGTTAAATGTCATAAATGTTATTAAAAAAAGCTTTGTTGCAAGAGAGGTTAAAGTTAGTTTATTTTTCATAATTTAATATTAATAGTTAATTTAATGTTGCTATTAAATCATATATTTTTTTCATGTATTCACTCAAAATTAAGTGTTTTCATAAAAATTACTACCAAGACACATATGTGTAACTTCAAAACAATTTTGTAACAAAAAACTATTAATATTTACTTTTTATAAACATTTGTCGATAATCTATGAATGCCTGAAGCCAAACAAGAGCGAAGTAAAAAAAGAATTCAAATAATTCTAGAAACTGCAGAAATTATACTCTTAGATGAGGGTTTAGAATCTTTAACGATTGCAAATATATCAAAATATTCAGGCTTAAAGAGAACATCAACATATAAATTTTTTCCAACAGCTGATAGTCTTAAGGAAGCTTTAATTATTAAATATATAAATGACTGTTCAGAATATTTTGAAGAAAAATCATATAATATTAATACTGAAAACTTATCAGTTGTAATTTTAAGGTATGTCGAAATACTTTATGACTATTTTCAAGAATCAAGTTCAGCCCAAATAATTATATTAAAAAATACAGTTAATCCACCTATTGATTCATCGGTTATCAGAATACTTTCAACAACTATCCAATCCTATATAGAATCAAATATTAAACTTCCAGACATGCATAATAAGGACGGAATTTATAGAGTTCTTACCCAAGTTGTAATTTCTATATTTTCATTAAATGTTAAAGAAAGCGGTTTACTTAATGAGACAGGTAAAATTGAAGCTCATAGAGCTGGATATTCTTATATGCAAAACTGGGTTAATCAGAGTTCTTAAAATCTATATAAAAATATAGGCCAGATCCAGTTGTAATTGTCTTTACAATGAGAGGCGTGAATAAATCATAAAAGAGATTTTGTGCCATGATTCTAGATCTAATAATAATCATAACGAAAAAATAAGTGTTAACAAACTTAAATAATAAATTTTTTAAAAGTCTAATTTTTTTTAAATTAATTTTTATTATCCAATCAAACCCCTGTAACAAGCCTGATTAATACATAGAAAAGAACAGTCAAGGAAGCTCCAGCAGGTATTGTTACAACCCAGGATAAAATGATTCTACCAATAGAACTTAAATCTAAATGCGATACACCTTTTGCTAATCCAACACCAATTACAGCACCTACTAAAGTATGAGTTGTTGATATAGGAAAACCAATATAAGTAGCGGCAACAACAGTTGACGCTGCAGCCATTTCAGCAGAAAAACCTAGACTTGGAGTTAGGTGAGTAATTTTACTTCCAACTGTCCTGATGACACGTCCACCAAGCATAGATAAACCAAAAACAATACCAATACCACCAATTAATAAAACCCAAGGGCTTACAGTAGCTTTTGCGCCTATTGCTCCTTCAGAGGCAACACTGATGATAGCAGACATAGGACCAATAGCATTTGCAACATCATTAGAGCCATGAGCAAAAGCCATAGCAGATGCAGTTACGATCATTAAAATGGCAAAAGCAGATTCAACACCATGTTCTCTAATTTTTTCTTTGTTTATATTTAATAAAATTGAAGAAATTATTGAAACAATAATACCCAAGCCGATAGTAACTATGACTACTTCATTGTCAGTCAAAGGAATGCCGACATGCTTAAGACCCTTTCTAGCAGTAACAAGTCCTATTATTACTGCAACAAAAAAACTATAAACTGGAATTAAAGTAACCGCTGCCTGAGATGGGTCTCTTCTATCTAAAATAAATTTCTTTGCACTCAAGAACAAAAGAAATGCAAATGTTCCAGATATAGCTGGTGATACGATCCAGCTAGCTGCAATAGTTACAACCTTATCCCAAGAAACAGCTTCAAATCCTGCTGAAATTATTACAAAACCTACTATAGAACCAACGATTGAATGAGTGGTTGAAACAGGCCAGCCTTTGGAACTAGCAATTAAGAGCCATGTTCCAGCTGCGCAAAGTGAAGACATCATACCAATAATAAATATATTCTCTTTTCCAACATATAAATCAGGATCAACAATACCCTTTCTTATGGTTGAGGTTACCTCTCCGCCAGCTAAATATGCTCCAAGAAATTCAAATATTGCAGCTATAAAAATAGCTTGCTTAAATGTAATCGCCTTACTTCCAACAGAAGTACCCATTGCATTAGCAACATCATTAGCACCAATACCAAATGCCATGAAAAAGCCAGCAAATGCAGCTATAATCAATATTAAAGTCGGATCTAAAAATAAAGTTTCGATAATAGTTCACCAATTAGAAAATATAGTATGTATTTTGAATCTATTTTGTTACATTAATGTGACTTTTAATGAGACTTTTTGTGAATTTAATTTCTTTAATTTAAAACTTATATATGAATCTAATATCGCTTGATCAATCAGAATATAAGAGACTTGACACCAAAGCTTATACTTTGGAAAAAAGAAGACTTCAGATTGAATTATTAAAACTTCAAGAAGATGTTATAAAAAATAACAGAAAAATTTGCATACTTTTTGAAGGGAGAGATACTGCAGGAAAAAGTTCTGCAATAAAATTTTTTTCAGAATATTTAAGACCTAATAATTTTAATTATGTACAACTGGGCATTCCTTCAAAATGGGAATCATCCCATTGGTTTCAAAGATGGGCAAAGGTCATTCCAAAAGAGGGGGAAATGTCATTTTTAGATAGATCTTGGTACACAAGAGCTATCACAGAGCCAATAATGGGATACTGCACAGAAAATCAATACAGACTTTTTATGAACAAAGTAAATGACTGGGAAATGAAATTGATTGATGATGGGGTTGAGTTGATAAAATTCTATTTCTCTCTTTCCAAGGACCAGCAAACAAGAAGAATGCAAGCAAGAAAAAACTCTCAATTGAAGTATTGGAAATTATCAAAAAATGATGAAAAGATAGTTACAAAATGGGATGCATTTACTTTATACAAAGATCAAATGTTCAAGAAAACTAGTACGGAAGTTTCACCATGGGTGTCAATCAATTCAAACAATAAAATGATAAGTAGATTAACTTCCCTAAGATATCTGTTAATACAGACTGATTATGAAAATAAAAAAATTCTGAAGCCTGCTAAATATTCAAAAGATATGGCAAACTATAGCGCTTCAATTGAAGGTGTTAGATTTGATAATCTAACTTACGAACAATTTATGATAATTACAAAATATAGTGATGATACCTAATGAAAATAGCTTCAATTGATATAGGTACGAATGCTATAAAATCAAAGATATTTAAGACCACACCTACTTCTATAGAATTTATTGAAGGCATAAGATCGCCCATAAGGTTAGGAACAGATGTTTTTAATACTGGTTTCTTAACTAAAGATAAATTGAATCTTCTTATAAACACATTAAAAAAATATCAGAAACAATTCATTAAACACAATATTACTATGTATGAAATTGTAGCAACTAGTGCATTCAGAGAAACTCAAAACTCAGAAGAAGCTAGAAGATACGTTGAAAATGAAATAGAGCATCCAATTAGAATAATTTCTGGTTTAGAAGAAGCAAAATTAATTAGATTTCATCCAAAAGCACAATCTAAAGCTAGCAAAGTATATGTTGATGTTGGTGGCGGTAGCACCGAAATATACATATATGAAGATCATAAGCACATAATTCAATCATTTCAGCTGGGTGCTGTAAGAAGTATGCTAAATAAAGATAATTCTAATGAGTGGTTAAGGTTAAAAAAATGGCTAAGTAAGCAATCAAAAACTAAAACCCTTGTTGGGCTTGGGGGTAACATTAGATCGTTCTTGAACCTTAATAAGGTAAAAAAAATGGGAACAAATAATTTTATCAAAAAAGCATTAGTTCTTAGCAAGCTTGATGTTGATAAAAAAATATCTAAATACAGTCTGCAACAAGATAGAGCTGACGTTATAGATTATGCATTAAATATATATATTGAAGTAATTAAGACTCTTGAAATTAATGAAGTTAAATCAACAAAATGGGGCGTTTCAGACTCTATTGCTGTAAAAACATTTCATGAACTTTATTCTAAAAAAATTTCAATATCTAGAAGTTAAAAATAAGAGTCACGCCAATACTGTCATTAAAATTTTTATAATTAATCTTTTTTATATTTAAATCGGTTTTATTGATAATATTTTCAGAAAGAGTCGCCGCACTATTAATGTTATTTGCTGTAAAAGTTACTGTAAATAATTCGTTTGTTTTAGTTATATTAAGCTCAGAAATTAAATCAATTAAATCATTTTTTGTAATTATTAAATTAATATAAGATTCACTAAGAGAAGATCTTTCCATGGTTGATTTAAGCTTAGAGGCTTTATAGAAGACATACTCGTAATCAGATTTTGCTTTATTTAAATTTTTTGAAGAAATTTTATAATCATCATAGAGTCCCTTGATAAGAATAATCAAAATAAAGAAAATTATTAAAATTAAAGCGATTGCTAATAATTTTTTTTCTCTATCTTGTAGGTTATTAAAAAAGTTAATCATTGTTATTCAATCCAGCTTTAAGAGTGCCGCTTATGAGGCCATCGATTGACTCAAGATCATTATCAATAATTTGGATATTAAACCTTGAAGCATTATTTTTTAAAATATTGAATTGGAATTCAGGCATGGAGTTAATCTTTATAGATGCATAAGAGGCATCAATATCAATTGAAATATCCGAAATATATTCAGACCCATATTTAAAAAATACATCTAAATCAGGAATTTTTACTGAAATTAAATTTGATTCAGGTATTTGTTTATAAATTTGATCAATTTGAGATTTGGGATCAATGACCTTATTGATATCTTTATCGATGGCTTTAAAAATATCAAATGTTGAAGAGCTATAAAGACTAGCATTAGCATTATTTTTGTATGTTAAAAAAAATGGTCCTGCGATAATGAAGCCAATAGCTACTGCACATAATAAAATTTGAAGTTTTGATAAATTAAGTTTCTTAAATAATAAATTTAGGGATATATCTAAGCTATAAAAATTAGGTAGAGAATCAATTTGTGATAAATTAATTTTAGTTAAATCAAATAATTTATCTACCGGCTTGTCTTGAAACTTATTAATAAGATTTTTATTTGAGCTATAAATTAAAGGGCTGAAATTTGGTTTATTATTTATAACAATATCTAAATACTGATTTAAAGAAGATTGATCGCATGAAAAACCAGTTTTATTTGAATAAGAAATCATATATTTATCTTCAAATTCTGTAATTACATCTTCTCCAGGTATTATGTTTATTAAATACTCTGGGAAAACATGAATTTGTGCATTTAATTCACTTAAAGATTTATTTAAGTTTTTTAAAAAAACCTTATTTACAACATACGCTGCGCCATTAAATAAAAAATACTCATTATCAGATACTGCTTCAGCAAATATAGAGTCAACATCAGAGATGAAGTTAGCGGTATTTATTTGAGGAGATAGTGACTTGTTTTCTTCAAATTCATATGATGTTACTTGTGAGGATGGAATTAAAACAAGAAGTTTATCAGACTCATTTAGATTATTTAATTCATCAAAATTATTAATACTGAACTTCGATTTATTATCATCAGAAATATTATAAATATTGATAGAATTGGTATCTTTATGCGATAGGTTTGCTAAATATAGGCTCATTTAAATACCATTATAAGTTCTTGAGATAATATAGCTATTATTAGGTCCATAATATATTTTACTTACAGATTCAGAATAAAAATTCTCATAGGTAAGATTTGTTATTAATTCAAAGTTTATAGAGGAAAAAGCAATATAATTCTGGGATATTTCTAAATTATAAGCAGGAAAAAGATTTTTTAATTCATTCAGATCTTTAATTCCCTCTTCAGGAATATTATCAATAATATATTCAGCATCACTATATGAAAGATTTTCAAATAATGAACTAAGCAATGCAACTTGATTGGTTGAAATTGTATTGAGATTTATTGATAGATTGTTATCTGGTCTTGCACAAAAGTTTTGATCAAATAAATTCCAACCAATAGCTCTGATTGCTGGTAAACTTTTTATTTCATCAATATGTAAAAAAATTCTTCCTGATGTATATTCTTTTGGATTATTAAGCTGTCCTGAATAATAATAATCTTCGTGACCAAAAGCTCTAGGGTTTGAATCTTCGTCAATCCAATCTAATACTTGATCAATAGCTTCATCTATTAAATTATTCTCAACTTCATTTAAGACCATTAATCTTTTAAAAACAGCAATATTTTCTTTATTAGGTTTGTATGTGTTATTGATTTTTGTTACTAGTGCATTAATGTTAAAACAGTTTGATGTATCTATCAATTTTCCACTCACCAAACCTTTACTGGTCTCAAAAATAAAAACATTAACAAAAAGTGCGTTATTTTTTGCATGCATTTTTGAGTTAAACCTAAGCTCGTTGTCTATTTTTTTTAAAGCCAAAGATTCCATGCTTGTAAAAATATTTAAAGAAACAGTTTGAAATTCTAAATATTGAGCTCTTTTAAAGGATACAAAATAATTATTACCAATTAAGACTGCAATAGATGATAGCAATAAGACAGTTAAAAGAACTGATATTAATACAACTCCTTTAGTCTTGAATTGCATATTTAATATCTGGATTAATAATCCAGTTGTATTCTTTATTATCTACTATGAATTCGATCTTGATTAAAGTTGGTATTTTTTTTGAGGTAATTAGGCTAATTGGCCAAGATTGATGCCATTTATTTTCATAAAGAAAAGAGATTTGAATATCTTTTATATCATTTATTATAGTAGAGCTTATATAGTCATCTGCGCTATATGGATTGGAAGAAAAATATTGTCTTCTGAGAAGGTTATTATCCTCAACAATATACTGAATTCTTTTTAAGGGCGAAACATCGTTAGAGAAAGACTTTACTTTAGTTGTAAACATTATATTTTCAGAGCCCAGTTCACTGATAAAGGTTCCGTAGATTTTATTACCATAAAAATCTTTTATAGGCACATTCACTAACTGTCTAATATCTCTTCTTAAAATACTAGATGCTAAACTAAGTTCTTTTATTGCATTTAAACGTTCTGAGGATTCTGATTCAGAAGCTAATGATGATTGTAAAATGTTTGATGAGATGACTGCTATCATCGATAAAATAATAAGCGTAACCAATACTTCAATTATCGTAAAACCATTTTTATTCATTAGCTATGTAACCTTGTGTTCTATATATATACTTATTTGAATCTTTTAATTTAATTAAGATTTCATATTGTAAAAAATCTTTTGTATCGCCCTCTTTGAAATTTTCTTGCCATTCCCATGTTTTACCCCCCATATCTATAAAGCCATTTCTATTTGAATTTATACTTGGTTTATCTATAGAGTGAATTAAAGCGATTCTATTATTAGCAACTTCTTTGGATAGGTAATGATCTTGTAAATTAAAAATAGAAACATTAGTTGAAAGGATTAGGTTATATAACACAATTATAGATGTGCTTAATATAAATAAAGCTACAACAACCTCTATTAAGCTAAAGCCTTTTTTAGTAGGAGATGATTTGTGAAACGATTTTTCCATTTTTATTTATTGTGATCTTTTGAGTATATTCATTAAGAAAAATATTAATTATGCCGCCTGAGTTTTCTCCAGAAGGATAGAATATTATCAAAGGAATATTTTTATCATAGTTTTGAAAATCAATAATAGCTCCATCAAATGATTTAAAGGTTTTTTTATATTCTGAAAAATCATCCCAATTTAAAGAATACGGATTATCTATATCTTTGATATTAATATTTTTATAATCTAAAAAATAAGAAAATTCATCTTTATTATTTGCATGCCATCCAATTATATTTCCTGTAACAATGCTCTCTTCAGTAAGAAAATCAAAAGCATTCTTAAATGAAGATTGATTTTTTGATATTGAGGTAGCTGTACTAAAATTTAAAAAAATTAATGATGAAGCTATACCAATTACTATTAGTACTACTAATATCTCTATGAGAGTAAAGCCCTTAGATAACTTATTCCATCCAATTTCCGATGTCAGTGTCATCACCAGTACCGCCCTCCATTCCATCTGCTCCTAGAGTATATAAATCAAATTTTTTTGATTTTCTTGGGGGATATTCATAAATATATTCTCTACCCCACGGATCTATAGGAAGAGATGATATATAACCATCTTCTGGAAATAGATATGGATTTTTTAAAGCAGTGTTTGGAATGATAAGTGCCTCAAGGCCTTGAGAGGTTGATGGGTACTGTAATTCATTAAATTTGTACATTTCTAAGGCTTTTTCTGTTTGAGCCATGTCAGCCTTAATTTTTTCTAAATTAGCTCTTTGAAATACAGGTGCTACATTAACAACTACTATTGTTCCAAGAATCCCAAGTATAACTAAAACCGCCATTAGCTCTATCAATGTAAAACCTTTTTGATGTTTCTTCATAATTTATCCTAGAGAAAGAGTATTCATTTGCATTATCGGTATTAGTATAGCTAGAACTATTAACATTATAAATCCACCCATAAAAATAATAACAAGCGGTTCTAAGAGTGATAGAAATATTGATCTTTTGGATTCAATTTCATTTTTTAAAAAGCTTGAGGCTTTATTAAACATTTTAATTAAGTTTCCTGACCTGTAACCGCTTGAAATAAGTTGAATAAAAATTTCTGGGAAAATACTTGCCTGGTTTAATGAATATACAAAATCCTTACCTTCTATCACATCATTTTTTATTTCCATTACCAAACTATATAAATACTTGTTATTTAAAACTTTTGCTGATTCAGATAAAGCTGTATCTAGATTAGATCCAGACTCCATAATTAAAGCCATTGTGCTTGAAAATCTTTCAATTTCTGAAACTAATATAAAATTACCCGCAAGAGGAATTTTTAATAATTGCTTGTGTGCTGAGATGTGATTGTTTATCTTAGAGATATACCTTTTATAGATAAATGATACGGTCGCAACTACAAACAATATTGCTAAAAGAATAATAAATATATTATTTGATAGGCCTAGTAACAACTTTGTTATTAGTGGTAATTCAACTCCAGCCTTAATGAATTGGCTTATTACTTGGGGTAATACAAAAACCAATAATGCTATTATAACTATTATTGAAAAACCTATTAATATAAAAGGATATGTTAATGCTGAAAAAACTTTTTGACGAATGGAGGCACTTTCTTCGAGATAGTCTGCTAACTTACTAAATATAGTATCTAAACTTCCAGATGAATCACCTGCAGTAATTAAAGATGAGTATGTATTATCAAATACACTAGGATATTTCATCATTGATTGACCAAGTCTTTTTCCTTGAACAACATCCTCTCTAAGACTATATAAGATATTAATTAAATCTTTATTATTTAATTGATCTGCTGTAATTTTTAATGCATCTACTATTGAAGTATTTGCTTCTAAAAGTGTTGCAATTTGTCTTGTCATAATTATAACATCTTTATTTTTAACTTTAGATTTTATCCCTTTTAGGCCATGAGATTCAATTACATTAATAGGGGTAAGATTGAGTTCTTTTACAAACCTTCTTGCCTCTCTTTCAGATTGTGCGCTAAGAACACCTTTTTTCTTTTTACCGGCATTGTCGAGTGCTAAATAGTTAAATGTTGGCATCTTCTTTAAGATTTCCAACCCTTATTAGCTCTTCAGCAGAAGTTATACCATTTTTTAATAATTCCAAAGATGCATCATCAATTGATTGATTTTCTTTAAATACATGATTGGCTATTGTATTTTCTGATGCATTGTTATGAATTAATTCCTTTAACTCTTTGTCAACCTGTATGCATTCAGCAATAGCGATTCGACCCTGATATCCAGTATGAGAGCATGAAAGACATCCGGATGAATTCCATACTTTTTGCGATGAATCCAGACTAAATAATTTTTGAGTCTGAGTGGATGCTGTCCCATTCTTTCTGCAATCTAAACATAGTCTTCTAACAAGCCTTTGCGATATTATTGTTCTAAGGCTGGATGCTAACAGAAATGATTCAATACCCATATCTCGCAATCTTGTAATTGCTGCAATAGCACTATTGGTATGAACTGTTGATAGTACTAAATGACCTGTTAAGCTTGCCTGTATACCAATCTGAGCGGTCTCTACATCCCTCATCTCACCAACCATTACCACATCTGGATCTTGTCTTAGAATAGCTCTTAAACCTTTTGCAAAAGTGTAGCCTGTTTTAGTATTTACTTGTGTTTGTCCAATCCCGTTCAAAGTGTATTCAATCGGGTCCTCTACTGTAAGTATATTTTGAGACGAATCACTTAAGTATCTTAGGCCTGCATATAAAGTGGTTGTTTTTCCAGAACCAGTAGGACCTGTAAATAAAATTATGCCCTCAGGATTTTTTAGTGATGACTTGTAATTTGAGAGTATTTTAGATGGTAATCCTAAATCTTCTATATTTATTTGGGCAGATTGTTTATCGAGAAGTCTTAAAACGACCCTTTCTCCATATGATGAAGGAAGAGTAGAAACTCTGACATCAACACTTTTATCACCCAATGATAGAGACACTCTTCCATCTTGAGGAAGCCTTCTTTCTGATATATCTAATCCTGAAATAATTTTTATTCTTGATATTAAAACAGATGATATTTTACTATCTTGTGATAAAACTTCTCTAAGAATTCCATCCACCCTAAAACGAACAATAATTCTTTCTTCGTATGGCTCAAAATGTATATCTGATGCTTTAGCTTTAATTGCTTGACTTATAACACCATTAATTAACTTTATTATGGGTGTATCATTCGAACCACTTAAAAGATCTTCAGTGGCAGAGATAGATCCGGCAAAAGTTTGTAAATCAAATTCATCTGATAGTTCTTCAGATATATCATTAGAAGCATCTTCAATACTAAAGGTGTTAGTTAATAATTCATTAAATTTAGATGTATTGCACGTGGTTAGAAGAAAATCAGTTTTTAAAAATTTATGTATCTCATGATATAAATCAGGTGAAATTTTAATTGGAGAAATAACTTCAAAGCCATCTGAAGTTTTTGTTGCTATAACTTGATTCTCTTTAACAAAATCATAGGGAAATATATTAAATCTATTTTGTCTTAATGAAATATCAGACATGATTTTATCAATCTTTAGATTCAGTTAAATCAATTAATTCCGTTGATTCACCTGTTAGAATTTGTTTTGCTTTTATATAATTATATTTTTCATTAGAGGTTGCGTTTGCTGAAGCAGAATCAATAATTATTGTTGGTCTAAGGAAAACCATCAAGTTTTTCTTAACAGTTGTCGATGATGATGATTGAAATAACCTACCCAAAACAGGTATCGAGCCTAATAATGGCACCTTCGAAATACTATCTTGCGTGTCCTCATCAACAAGACCGCCTAGAACAATAATCTGATTATTATCTACCAATGCTGTTGTCTCAATAGCTCTTTTATTAGTGATAATATCTATTCCACTCATAGGCACTCCAGCAACCCCAGATACTTCAATTTTAATCTGCAGTACAACTGAACTTCCTTCATTTATTTGTGGAGTGACTTCAAGTTTAATACCAACCTCTTCTCTTGAGGTGGTTCTAAAGGGATTAGAGTTATTTGTACCTAAACTTTCACCGGTTGTGATTGGTATTTCTTGTCCAATAATTGATGTTGCAAGTTCATTATCCATTGCCAATATTGATGGTGTTGAGAGAATGTTAGAATTTGAGTCTTGAGCAATAGCATTAATAATACCTACAAAATTATCTTTACCTGGAGTTAAATCACCAAAACCAGCTATTAGACCTTGAGTATTTAATAGTGATGCGGATGCTGCTGTTGATAAAGTTACATCAGTGGAGTCTGCTGCAGATCCGACGATAGAAAGTAAATCAGGACCAGACCCCCCAAATCTTGTTACTCCAATTGGAATACTGTCTTTATCGGTGCCATTAAAGATAGTCTCAATACCAAGACTTTTGGCTGCAGTTTCTGAAAGTTCTACTATAATTGCTTCAACTAATACCTGAGCCCTTCTGATATCTAGCTGAGAAATAATATTCCTAATTGTTCCAAGGTTAGATTCTGCTGATGATATTATAAGAGAGTTAGTTGGTACATGATGTGTGATTACAGTTTTAGCGCCGTCAGCATCTGGCGGGAAACCGCCAGAAATTGAATTTAAAATAGACGATATATCATCAGACTTTGCATACTTTAAATAAATAACATCAATTGAATCATTAGATCTAATATCTCCATCAAGAGATTTTAATGTTTCTTTTATATTGGAGGTTACAAACTCATTAGCAGAAACAATTACTGAATTAGAAGGGCTAAATGGAATAGCAATAAATTTATTTATTGTTGGATTGTTTTGTGCCTTTAATTTGTCTAATATTCTAACCGCCTCTATTGATGATAAGTTTTCAAGTTTTATTATAGAAATTTTAGCGGTATTATTTTTATCAAGATCCTTGATCAAACTCTTAATCCTATCAAGGTTGCTTATCCTATCTACCAATAAGATGGAATTAATTGAAGGGATGCTAGATAAATGAGACTGTCTTCCAGTAATCGGCTTAATCATTGGTAATATTTCTTCCGTAGATCTATTTATTAGAGGTATAACAAGAGTTTGATAGTCTCCTGAAGACATAGATAACAGACTATCATCTCTTGTGGCTTCATTTTCAGGGACAACTCTAACAAAGCCTTCTTCAACAATAGCACTAAAACCATTTACCTGAATTGTCCTTAAATAAACATCCCATACCTGCTTTCTGTTTAAATTTGCATTTGAATAAATCGTTACTCTTCCCTTTACCCTAGGATCAAGAATAATTGTTTTTTTAGAAAACTGAGCAATATCTTGGGTTACTTTAGTAATATCAACATCTTCATAATTTAGGATAAAAGAATCTTGAGAGTAAAGTGAATTAATATTTCCAATGGAAAACATTAATACTAGTAAAATTTTATTAAAAGTTTGCATATTATCTATTTATCCTTTTGTTTCTCAATTTTATATATTTTTTGCCCTTGACGGAATAAGGCATCATTTTGATTTACTTCAACAAGCTCAAATGAACCTTCAAGAAAATCCCCAAGTGCAACAAGAAATTGATTATTACCTTTTTTAACAATTACGGAAGAGTCTTGATTGCCAGACCTTATACCAATTAATTTATAATCAAATTCTACTTGGTTATTTTCGTCAACAAGAAACTCATCTACTTTTGATGATGAAGAGTTAGTTTTAAAATCATTAAGATTTATGTTATCTAGTGTTAATATTTTTGGTTCATCAATATTAGAAGACAGAATTAAAAAAATGATAAATACTGCAGGTAATATTAGTATGGATAAAAAAACTTTTTTTATAATTTTAAAATTTATCATGAACATACGAAGTAATAATTGTATCTTATATTATTACTAAACAATTATAAACTTAACTTAAACCCAAGTGAGACTAAGATACCTAGTTTATATTGATTACAAATAACTACGTGATTAAAAAACGGGTATTAAAAATTTTAAGAGGAGTATTAGTTAAATATTTAAATGGGAAAGTAGACTGAAATTAAGAAAATGTTACAGAAGGCTGAAGGTTTAGTGGTTCACACTTATTATATTTAT
>JGI20159J14440_10001821_pt1 | contig 14961 bp, 13 predicted proteins | sample COG_09_FD_14440 | JGI IMG/M metagenome (IMG submission 14440) | reverse complement strand
TACCCAAACCTAATAATAGTGAAGTAAAAATCTTAGAGCTGCCTGCTGAAAAGTATGCTGTGGTCGTATTTTCTGGACTCGTAAGAGAGTCAAGCTATAATGAAAAAGCGGCCCTTTTAAATGAGTTTGTTATTTCTAATCAATTAAATACGGATGGACCTATCATGATTGCAAGATATAACCCGCCCTGGACCTTGCCGTTTTTTAGGCGCAACGAATTAATGATTAAGGTTCGATAAGTAATGTTGCGTCAGTTTAGTGATATTAAAATATTTGTTATAAGTCTGGCTCGAGAGAAACAACGACGGGAGGCTATGCAAAAAAAACTTTACGGTATTTGTGATACTTTTGAATTTTTTGATGCTATCGACGGTAAAAAAGAACGGCTCTCTCAACATAATGATTATATTGGTTTAAAAAGACGATTATTTTACGGGAANGATTTATCAGACGGAGAGTTAGGTTGTTTCTTNTCACACCGGGCATTAATCAATAAAATTGTTCAAGAAAAAATTCCTTTCGCCGTGATTCTTGAGGATGACGCCATACTATTAAATGATTTTAAACCAACCGTAGAATCATTATTGAACACATCCTACTCATGGGACTTTGTTCGGTTCTTAACTAAGCCAAAAATTCAGCGTAAAACGCAGACAATCGTAGCGAACCTATTTGATAATTATCAACTGCTAAGGATTGCCACTGCACCCGGCGGTGCATACGCTTATATAGTATCAATGAAAGGCGCAAAGAAACTGCAGCGATCTATGGAAAAGGTCTGGTGTCCTAATGATACGCTTATGGGCCAACCATTAAGGACGCATGCCGAAATTCTTACCGTCTACCCACCTATTGCAGATTGGGATAAATCATTCAATTCAGCCATTGGGGACGATAGATTTAAAAAAAATAGGCTCTCTGGATGGGAAAAGGCAGTCTACCCTATCACTCGTGGGGCGTTTAAAGTGACCGATGGGCTTATACGAAAAAGTTATTTCTTCATAAAAAATTTTAAGAGCTTTTAGCTTACATAATTAACTATGCAATCACTAAAANAAACACAAGCACCCTCCTTCAAACTTAGAGATTCAACTGATCAATGGGTTGATTTGAATTCATTTAAAGGGAAATGGCTAGTAATCTTTTTTTATCCTAAAGACGACACTCCGGGCTGCACCAAAGAGGCTTGTAATTTTAGGGACAATTACAGCCTTATTAAGTCGATAGGAGCCAATGTTGTTGGTATCAGCCTCGATGGCTCGTCTTCACACCAAAAATTTAGTGCGAAACACGGTCTTCCTTTTATGTTGTTATCTGATCCTAATGGCAATGTTACAAAGGCCTATGGGGCGCTGTTTCAATTCTTTTGCATTAGATTAGCCAAAAGACACAGCTTCATTGTCGACCCAAGCGGGCTCATAAGAAAAGAATACCGGTCGGTCAATCCCAAGACCCATTCCGATCAAATCATCAAGGACCTTAAGTGCTTACAAGCCCAGAATTGATTATTTTTTTATAATGCCTTGTAACATAGTTAAACCAAAATTCACCCCAAATCCATTCACATCACTGCTGATAGCTCCAAGACCGCCCTTACGATTACTGGAAGACAAATCGACGTGAAGCCATGGCGTATCAAACTCAACAAAGCGGCCAAGGAATCGTGCTGCATGAATATGGTCTGGGCCACCCTCTAATGTACATTGCTTAATATCTGCAATCTTACTCTCAAGATCTTCCTCGTAATCCTCGTCATACGGAAATGCTGCTATACGCTCACCCGACTCTGCCCCGGCACCCACAGCCATGCATGCAAGGTCCGGTTTGTTACTCACAACGCCGCTGTAACGGTCGCCCATTGCGACATGCATGCAGCCGGTTAAAGTAGCAAAATCAATGATGGCCTGCGGCTTTTTCCTAGATGCCATTGTTAATGTATCCGCTAACACCATTCTTCCTTCTGCATCGGTATGGACTATTTCTATCGTTAACCCATTGAGCGCTTTGACCACATCATTTTGTTTGTATGCTTTGGGTCCAATATGGTTTTGGGCGATAGCCAGCCAGCAATCAATGTTAACTGGAAGTTTCGATTCGGTTGCTGCCTGCAAAATACCTAAAGCAACTGCCGACCCATTCATATCCTCGTGCATACCACTCATATACTTTGCGGGCTTGAGATTATGGCCTCCAGTGTCAAAACAAATGCCTTTACCCACCAGCGCAATGGTTTTTTTTGCATTTTTCGCGGTGTATCGTAAGTGAACAATAGCGGCGTCCTGTGGTTCTGATCCCTGACCGACGGCAACAAAAGCCCCGGCTCCCATTTTTTTCAACTGGGTCATAGTAAAATCTTTGTAAACCCACTTGTGTTGCTTAGCTAGTTGCTTAATTTTTGCTCTATATATGATGGGTGTTAAATCATTAGGCGGCGTAATTGTTAAGCTTCTTGTCAGAGTGTTACCGTTTACCAGGGCAACAGTCTTTGATAAATCACACTTTTTAACGCCCATTAAACGCAAGTTTTTTAAGGCGATGTCTTTAGCACCTTTTTTTAAATTGGGTAGGGGTTGTGAGTTAGCTAAACAAACATACGTGCAAGCATCTACCCAGGTTTGGCTGATATTGTCAGGTAAAAAGCTGATGGATAACTCAGTAGGATTTTCAGCGGCAATAGCATGAAAGGCTTTTCTTATTTGGGTATGTATTTTAAACATACTTAAGTCAGGGTTATAAACCACCCAACTGATCATAGCTCCGTTAGCTATTTCAGTTGTGACCGATGTTTTAGCTAGGTCACTTATTTTCTTCCCCAAACGCTTTAATTTATTTTTTAATAGGTCAGCAAATGGATAGTTAGATGCATTAATATCAATAACAAGCATATGGTGAGAGAATGGCTTAAATTGATTTTCGGTTGGTGTGCCCTGAACTATTTCGATTTTTGTTTTCATGGATGCCTCATATGTAAGATTGCCATAGTTTAAGCTAATTCACTTAACATAATTTTGTTAAAACTATAACGTTTAAAAAATACTAATATCAATTATAATATCTTCTACCATTTCTATGACATCATAATTAATCAATAATTTCCTTATTGTCGGAAATAGTTGCAAATAACTAAATAGAATAACTTTGAGGGGCAGTATGAATGAGTTTGTTTCCTGATACAGATAACCAAGAAACCCAAGAATGGCTAGCATCACTCAATTCAGTGATTGAAGCTGAAGGGACTGAAAGGGCTCATTTTTTAATTGAGGCTATGATCGATCAGGCACGTCGTTCGGGCTCCAACCTACCGTATAACGCTACTACCTCGTATGTCAATACGATCCCTACCCATCTCCAACAAAGGCATCCGGGTAATCCAGATATGGAGAGAAGAATTCGAGCATTAATTCGTTGGAATGCTGTCATGACAGTACTTAGAGCCAATGAGAAGTCACCAGGTATCGGTGGGCATATTGCCAGCTTCCAATCAGCAGCCACTTTGTATGACGTAGGTTTTAACCACTTTTTCCGTGCCGCCAATGAAAATTTTGGAGGGGATTTAGTTTATTTCCAAGGGCACTCCTCTCCGGGTATCTATGCTAGGGCCTTCTTAGAAGGAAGGATGAATGAAGATCAGTTAAACAATTTTCGCATGGAATCTGGTGGCCAAGGTCTTTCTAGCTACCCCCACCCATGGCTTATGCCTGATTTTTGGCAGTTTCCTACCGTGTCAATGGGTCTGGGTCCAATTATGGGAATTTATCAAGCGCGCTACCTCAAGTACCTTCATGATAGAGGCATTGCGGATACTTCAGATAGAAAAGTATGGGTCTTTTGTGGAGACGGTGAGATGGATGAGCCTGAATCCCAAGGAGCGATATCGTTGGCGGCAAGAGAAAAACTGGACAACTTAGTTTTTGTGATTAACTGTAACCTGCAGAGACTTGATGGGCCGGTAAGAGGTAACGGGAAAATAATCCAAGAATTAGAATCAAATTTCCGTGGGTCGGGATGGAACGTACTGAAAGTTATATGGGGGTCTTACTGGGACCCACTCCTTGCCATGGATAAAGATGGCATGCTTAAAAAGCGTATGGAAGAATGCGTTGACGGTGAGTACCAAAACTTTAAAGCTAAAGGTGGTGCCTACACACGAGAGCATTTCTTTGGTAAATACCCTGAACTCCGTGAAATGGTCTCAGCTATGTCCGATAACGATATTTGGCGATTAAATCGTGGCGGCCATGATCCACACAAAGTTTATGCCGCCTACGCTGCAGCCTCATCCCATAAAGGTCAGCCGTCTATTGTTCTCGCTAAAACAGTGAAGGGATATGGCATGGGTGACGCAGGTGAAGGACAAAATATTACCCACCAACAAAAAAGTATGGACATCGAATCATTAAAAGCTTTTAGAACACGCTTTGATTTGCCAGTCAGTGACAAAGAGGTGGAGAGCTTGTCATTTTACAAACCCGCCGATGATTCACCAGAAATGCAATACATGATGGAACGAAGAAAAGAGCTGGGTGGTTTCTTACCCGCGCGTCGCAGAAAAACTACGGCATTAAAAACTCCTGCACTAAGCGCATTTGCTAATGTCACAGCAAGCTCAGGTGAAAGAGAAATTTCTACCACCATGGCCTTTGTCCGCATACTTAGCACGTTGGTTAGGGATAAAGAGCTAGGAAAATATATCGTACCGATCGTGCCAGATGAAGCAAGAACATTCGGTATGGAGGGGATGTTTAGGCAGTTAGGTATTTATTCTTCCGTAGGACAACTATATGAGCCTCAAGACTCTGACCAGGTCATGTTTTATAAAGAGCAAAAGGACGGGCAAATACTGGAAGAAGGCATTAATGAGGCCGGTTCTTTCTCCTCATGGATTGCTGCTGCCACATCCTACAGCCATTCAGATATTCAGACGATACCATTTTACATTTTCTACTCCATGTTTGGTTTCCAAAGAATTGGGGATTTAGCCTGGGCTGCAGGTGACTCGCGTTGCAGAGGATTTTTACTTGGGGCGACAGCTGGGAGAACCACCCTTAATGGTGAGGGGCTTCAGCATGAGGATGGTCATAGCCATCTGTTAGCCGCTACTATACCGAATTGCGTAGCTTATGACCCATGCTTTGCTTATGAATTAGCCGTGATCATCCAGAATGGCTTGGAAAGAATGATTCAAAACCAAGAAGATGTGTATTACTACATCACCGTCATGAATGAAAATTATACGCACCCAGAACTTCCTGAGGAGTAGAACAAGGAATTATTGACGGGATTTATTCTTATAAAAAATCGACTAGCAAAGGTCTAAAGTGCAGCTAATGGGTAGTGGAGTGATACTTCGAGAAGTCATTGAGGCTGCCAATATCTTAGAGAGAGACTTCAACGTGGCCGCAGATATATTTAGCGTAACTAGCTTCAACGAACTAAGAAAAAATGCGTTAGCAACAGAGCGTTGGAATAGATTAAACCCTGCTAAAGACAAAAAATTATCGAATATAGAAAAGGCTATTACCGACAAAGATGCACCCATTATCGCCTCAACCGATTATATGAAATCATTTCCAGAGCAGGTCGCACGATTCCTACCTAATCAATTTATTGCATTAGGAACTGATGGGTACGGAAGATCTGATAGTAGAGAAGCCTTAAGAAGTTTCTTTGAAGTAGATCGTCATTATATTGTGATAGCCGCATTAACCGCATTAGTTGATACGAAAAAGTTAGACGTATCGGTCTTACTTAAAGCCATCAAAGATTTTAAGCTTGATGGTGATAAACCTAATCCCATGAGCGTGTAACGGATACCTATGGCTACTGAAGAAATTTTAATACCGGATATCGGCAACTTTGACAGTGTAGATATCATTGAGATTTTAATTAATGTCGGTGACGTGGTTGCATCTGATGACCCTATGCTAACTGTAGAGTCTGATAAAGCTTCAATGGATATCCCAGCCCCTTACGGCGGGACCATAAAAGAAATTAAGATGAGCATTGGGGATAAAGTAAAAGAAGGTTCATTGATTGCTCTGATTGAAAAGGCAGAAGTGCCTGAAGATAAACCTAAGGAAAAGCCCGTACTCGCTGAGGAAGCCTCAAGCAAAGTCAGTGATGTGCCGGTACCCACCCGACCGGTGCCTGAGCCTCCTCAAACTATAGCGCCCATGGATAAACCCTTACCCGTTGCTGAAAGTGTTTTAGTGGCCAATGATAAGGTCAGCCATGCATCGCCATCAGTGCGAAAATTTGCCCGAAACCTTGGGGTAAATTTAGGCTTCGTCAAAGGTTCTGCTCCAAAAAACAGGATCGTTATTGGCGATGTTGAGGCATATGTTAAGAGCGAATTGACAAAACCGCGATCGGATGACATGGGCACCCATTTTGCGCCTATCGCTATGCCCAATATTGATTTCTCTCAGTTTGGTTCCGTAGAGTCGAGACCCTTGTCAAAAATAAAGAAAATTTCTGGGGCCAACCTTCACCGAAACTGGGTGACGGCACCCCATGTTACCCAATTTGATGATGCAGATATTACCGACCTTGAAGCGTTCAGAAAGTCTATGAAAAAAGAAGCGGAAAAAAAAGATGTGAAGCTTACCTTGCTCGCCTTTTTGATGAAGGCCTGTGTGAATGCTTTAAGAGCTTACCCTGTTTTTAACAGCTCTATCTCACCGGATGGAGAAAGCTTGATTATGAAAGATTACTTCAATATCGGTTTTGCTTGTGATACGCCGGATGGTCTGGTAGTTCCTGTAGTGAAAGATGTTTACAAAAAAGATGTGTTAGAAATTGCCTATGATCTTGGTGATCTTTCAAACAAAGCACGGGAACGTAAATTAAAAATGGATGACATGCAGGGCGGATGTTTTACCATATCCAGCTTGGGTGGCATTGGAGGAACTAAGTTTACCCCTATTATTAATTGTCCGGAAGTCGCTATCTTGGGGGTATCCCGATCCGCTATGCAGCCAATTTTTAATAATGAAACACAAGCATTTGAACCCCGCCTGATATTGCCACTATCACTGTCGTATGACCATCGCGTGGTCGATGGTGCAGATGGTGCACGCTTTACTACGCATTTAAGATCCATGCTGTCTGATGTCAGAAGGCTTTTACTGTAACTTTATGGCTAATTCTATTACAGTAGAAATACCGGATATTGGCAACTTTGATAGTGTTGATATCATCGAAATTCTCGTTAAAGCGGGTGATACGATTAACAAAGAGGACCCGATCATTACGGTAGAGTCAGATAAGGCTTCGATGGATATCCCCTCACCTGCGGATGGCATAGTGGCTAAAATACTGATCAAAGTTGGCGATACGGTTAAACAAGGCTCCCCCATTATTGAGGTGAGCAGTACCGAAGAAAAAGTTGACCAGCCTCCAAAAGAAAAACCTATAGCCGCAGAGAAGAGTGTGGCAGAGAAGTCAGCGGAAAAAGCTGAGGTAATAAACGTACATGCCTCCGACCTGAATTGCGATGTAGCGGTTCTAGGTTCCGGTCCAGGCGGTTATACTGCCGCATTCCGTGCCGCGGATTTAGGTAAATCCGTGATCTTAATCGAACGATACTCAACCATTGGAGGCGTCTGCCTAAATGTTGGATGCATTCCCTCTAAAGCTCTTTTGCATACAGCCAAGGTTATTACTGATGCCGAAGATACTGGCAGTCACGGAGTCACGTTCACCAAACCAGAGATTGATATTGAAACGCTAAGGGACTGGAAGTCGAATAAAGTAGTGAAAAAGTTGACGATGGGGCTGACCCAAATGGCGAAGCAGCGAGGGGTCCAGGTTATAGAAGGTGAAGGCCAATTTATTTCAGCCAATCAAATATCAGTAACGGCAAAAGATGGGCTCCAAACCATTATTGGCTTTCAATCAGCAATTATTGCTGCGGGCTCACAGCCAACTAAAATACCCGGCACTCCTGTTGATGATCGTATTATGGACTCTACCGGCGCACTTGAGTTAAAAGATATCCCTAAAAAATTACTCATCATCGGTGGTGGCATTATTGGCCTTGAGATGGGTACCGTTTATGACGCCTTAGGCAGTAAGGTGTCGCTAGTAGAATTGACCGATGGCTTGATTCAAGGGTGCGACCGAGATATGGTGAGGCCACTGCATAAACGCATGGCAAAACGTTTTGAAAATATATGGCTAGCTACTAAGGTCTCCAAGATGGAAGCGAAAAAAGAAGGCATACTGGTCTATTTTGAGGGTACTGACGCCCCGAAAGAAGCATTATTCGACCGGGTATTAGTAGCTGTAGGAAGAAAACCTAACGGACTGAATATTGGAGCAGATAAAGCGGGTGTTGCCGTGGACAGCCAAGGATTTATCGCAACTGACAAACAAATGCGAACCAATATAAATCATATCTACGCTATTGGGGATATTATCGGCCAACCCATGCTAGCTCATAAAGCGACACATGAAGGAAAAATTGCCGCCGAAGTGATAGCAGGTGAGAAGGTAGAGTTTCAGGCAATGGCCATACCATCGGTAGCCTATACAGACCCAGAGTTAGCTTGGGCAGGGATTACCGAAGAGGAGGCCCGTGAAAAAAATATTGAGATAGAAAAAGCCGTTTTCCCCTGGGCTGCAAGTGGAAGAGCAATATCCACTAATCGCACTGAAGGGATGACCAAGTTAATTTTCGATAAAAAAACGGACAGAATTATTGGTGCAGCTATAGTGGGAACGAATGCGGGCGAGCTTATTGCAGAAACAGTACTATCTATTGAGATGGGTGCTGATGCGCATGACATTGGGCTATCGATTCATCCCCATCCCACGCTTTCTGAATCTATTGCTATGGCATCAGAAATGAAAGAAGGCACCATAACCGACCTATACATTAAGAAGCGTTAACCCCTCAAACAATAAATTTTCTTCTAGCACAATCCTCGCCTTCCAATCATTGTCCGCTTGCTCGTATATAGTTTGGGCATCACCCCCTGTAAGTAATATGGGAAGTGAGGCAGGGAGCTTTTTACAGACCTGATTCACCGCACCTTGAATGGCAGTAAAAATACCGGTCGTTACCGCGTCAGTAGTATTGAGGCTAGGATATTGGCAAATCCCCATCCCTACATCAATTAAACTAGTGCTGTTATTTAGAATAGCCATACTGATCGCCACACCGGGCAGTATCATTCCTCCCTTAAAGTGTGGCCGTCCTTGGGTGTCTAATGCAATTAAATCGACCGTAATAGCTGTACCCGCGTTAATGACCAGTAGTGCTTTTTTTTGAGTTTTCCACGCTCCCATTGCAGTTAGCCAACGATCAACGCCTAATGACCCAGGATCCACGTAATCATTGATCAGCGTCTGATTAGATTCTGAGCATGCCTCTATAATGGGGCAATTAAAGGGAGTTACTATCTCTTTGATTTTATCCAGTACGACCGAGTGATTAACGTTGGATACCACCACTCTCTTAACCTCTGCCAGGTGAGAAAAGTCGATATCCGTAAAATTTTCCACCATGATATTACCCGCATCCAATATCTCTTTATCATCACGGTGCTGCCATTTAATTCGGGTATTTCCTACATCAATATATAAATACATTACTCCGCCTTTCTTATAGTAACTTCACCAGAAGCATAAACCTTAACCCCATCGTCGGTCACCACCTCCAACGAACCTGCATCGTTGACACCATTCGATTTGCCTTGCATTATATTGCCATCGCCCGATATGATATTAATCACCTTGTCCTGAAAAGCATCGTAACTTGACCATTCATCTTTTAAAGGGGCAAAGCCACTCTCTTCAAAAGCAGCCATTACCTCGGAGAGATCCCTAATAATCGTCGCTAAGATGGTATTAGGGTCTATCGGCTCATCCGTGAATTGGTTGATGCTAGTAGCAGGCTGATCAATCTTAGCCGTTTGCTTCTTTGAAAGATTAAGGTTTATTCCTATACCAATAATCGCAGCACTTTGACCATCCATGTCGCCTTGCAATTCAATTAAAATACCCGCAAGTTTTTTATAAGCGCCATCATCATAAATCAAAATATCATTAGGCCATTTTAACAAGGCTTGATGTATGTGCAATTTTTTTAAGCTTCTAATGAGGGCAATACCAACAGCTAAACTGAGGCCAGATAAAGCAGATGCCCCTTTTGTGAACCGCCATAAAAAAGAAAAGGTAAGGTTCTCACCAAGTGCCGATTGCCACTGCCTCCCCCTTCGCCCCTTCCCATGAGTCTGTATATGGGTCACCACACAAGATGCATGGGGATGGCCCGCAGCCGCGGCTTTTTTTAAATAATTATTTGTTGAGTCCACCACATCCAATACGGTCAGATGAAACCAATTGGCCATTTCTCCAATAGCCTGCTTGATTTTTTCTTCATCTATCAAATCTAATGACTGGGTAAGGCGGTAACCCTTTCCTCTGACAGAAAACACCTCTACCCCCAAATTTTCTGCCTCGGTAATAGCATGCCAAATAGCCACTCGGGAGACCTTAAAATGCTTGGCCATAGCTTCGCCAGAATGAAATTTTCCATCTGAAAGAATGGATAAAATAGGAAATAATAAATGGCTCATGACGACATTGTAAAAATATAATAGGAATCATAACACGGTATTAAATAGTCAAATATTGATCTTAATCAGTGTAAAATAGCGTTCATATGAGTGATCCGACGAATACAGATAGTACCCCATCAAATTTTATTCGCGCTATTGTCGAAAAAAATATTTCTCAAGGGTTGTATGCCCAAAAAAAATGGGGAGGCTCCCCTGGCGATGCTAAGCACCATGAACAGGGCAGCGTCGATGCAGCAAAAATACGTACCCGATTTCCTCCCGAACCGAATGGCTATCTGCATATTGGTCATGCTAAAAGCATTTTTCTTAATTTTGGTTTAGCTCATGACTTTGGTGGTAAATGCCATTTACGCTTCGATGATACTAACCCGGAAAAAGAGGATGAAGAATATGTGCATAGTATTATTGATAACGTCGAATGGTTAGGATTTGATGCAACAAGCGATCAATACTTTGCCAGTCAATACTTTGCCTTTATGTTTGAGGCTGCTAAATCGCTCATCGCATCTGGTCATGCCTATGTTGACCAACAAAGCGCGGATGAGATTCGAGAAAACCGCGGAACCCTGACATCAGCTGGAAAAAATTCGCCATGGCGTGAACATGATCATGATTATCATCTCAATCTGTTTGAAGAAATGCGGGCAGGCAAGCATAAAGATGGTGCTATGGTGCTTCGTGCCAAGATTGATATGGCTTCGCCTAATATGAACCTGCGTGATCCTGCGATATACCGTATTAAACATGCAACCCACCATCGAACAGGTAACGATTGGTGCATTTATCCTATGTATACGTTTGCTCATCCAATAGAGGATGCACTCGAAAAAATTACGCATTCGATATGCACACTAGAATTTGAAGACCAGCGCCCTTTTTATGACTGGCTACTAGAAAGGTTGCGGGATAATTCCCTGCTTCAGGATCCGCTGCCAAAACAATATGAATTTGCCAGGTTAAACTTAACGTATGTTGTTCTCTCAAAGCGTCGCCTCATTGAGCTAGTGGAAAGCGGTTATGTATCGGGATGGGATGATCCACGTATGCCAACCATCGTCGGTGCCAGAAGGCGCGGTTACACACCAGAGGGTTTCAAGTTATTTGCTGAGAGAATAGGGGTTTCTAAGGCTGATTCATGGATTGACTATTCTACGCTTGAAGACGCTATGAGGGAGGTCCTCAATCAGGAAGCTGATAGACGTGTGGCCGTATTAGACCCCCTTAAGTTAATCATTACTAACTACCCTGAAGATCAAGAGGAAGACTGTCATGTGGCTAATCACCCTCAGAATGAATCAAGAGGTAAGCGAACCATCAAACTGACACGAGAGCTATGGATTGAGCGAGGTGACTTTATGGCAGAACCCGCTAAGAAGTACTTCCGCCTCTTCCCTGGAAACCAAGTACGTCTTCGGCATGGGTATGTGGTTACTTGCACTGATTTTAAGAAAGACGATCACGGTCATATTACTGAGGTTCATTGTGAATACCTCCCAGATACCAAGTCAGGAACCGCGGGGGCAGATGCGGTTAAGGTGAAAGGNAATATACACTGGGTCTCAGCTAAACATGGGATCCATGCCAAGGTTCATCTGTATGACCGTCTATTCAAGACAGAACATCCAGGCTCNCAGANTGAAAACTATTTAGACGATCTGAATCCACATTCTAAGACAACNATTACCGTTGTGTTAGAGGAAAACTGCCTNNANGTAAAACCTTTTGAGCAATATCAGTTCGAACGGCACGGTTATTTTATTTGTGACACAGACAGCACNAAAGGTAGCATTGAATTTAATCGCACAGTGACGCTAAGGGATACCTGGAAGTAAAGTTACACCCCCTATAGTTACGAAGTGCATACCCTAATCTGGTCACTATTTTGTGGGCTTGGTAGTAAATGCGATTTTACTTAACTCTGCTTTTCGCGACGCTTCCATCATATTGATAATAGATTGATGCCGCGCGTTAGCATCCGCACTAATGATTATAGGGGTATCTTTCTTCCCTTGTGCAATCTCTCTTAAGGTGTTTGCCATATCCTCAATAGCGACGGATTCTACTAGCTTCTCATTAATTAAATAGCGGCCATCTTCCGTGATCATAATATTAATAGGCACGGCTTTCTCTTTGGTGGTATTTTCCTCCGCCACCGGTAAATTAATCTTAATCTCACTTAGCTTCGCGAAGGTTGTCGTCACCATCAAGAAAATAATGATCACTAATAACACATCAATTAAAGGGATAAAGTTAAGCTCTATATCGTCAGAACGGCTCCTTCTACTCGTACGCATACTTATTTCCTTTCGCTATTTATTAAGTCAATCAACAGTGTGGCTTGCTCTTCCATAGTTTGAATTTGTTGATCAATTTTTGCGCGGAAAAATCGATGGCTAATCATGGCAGGTATCGCTACCACAATCCCACCGGCCGTATTATAAAGTGCCACAGAGATTCCTCGAGCAAACATTTCTACATCATGGCCTGTGCTGGTGAATGAGCTAAACAGTTCTACCATACCCACAATTGTTCCAAACAAGCCAAGTAACGGGGCGACCGTAGAGATCATGGCCAAAATGTGAAGATTTTTTTCTAACTTGTGGCTAATGGAATCTCCTATTTTAATGACGGCATCATTTAACACCTCCAATGATTTGCCTTGGTTTTTTATCACCGTTGCCATCATTAGGCCGGCAAGTGAATTCTCACTTAGTCGCTCCAACTCTTCTTTTTTTATTACGCCCACTTTTATCTGTACCTCAAGGTCTGGTAACAATTGGCTGGGGACAATAATACTATCCCTTAGAGAGAAGAGGCGCTCAAGGATGATCGCAAATCCAATAACGGAAGTAAAAATTAAGGGCCATATCGGCCATCCTGCATCATTAATAATTTCCCACATAATAATTCTCTCCTATAAAAATTTAACGTAATGTAAATGAAATGGGTACTAAAATAGTAAAGTTTTTATTCGCCAAAATATTAGGGGGTGCCGGAAAAGGGACTGCCCTATCAATCATTTTCAGCGCTTCGGCATCTAAAGGTTTAAAGCCACTCGATCTCATTACCCCTTTCTTAATTAACTGGCCCGTACCGGTTAATTCTACCTCTAAAACCACCTCGCCTTGCCATCCTCTTCGTGCAGCTATTCTTGGGTACTTTTTAAACTTGGCAATATGAATAGCGAGCTTTCTACTAAAATCATCCTGAGCTACCGCTCCGGCATTTATAAGATCCTGATCGTTTGTCTCTAAGACAGGTTTTTTGGGTTGTTGAGGTTTTGGTAGTTCCTTTTTTTCTATTTTCTTCTTAGGTTGAACCGGTGGCTTTTCTTTAATGACGACCACATCCTCTTTAGGCAATTCTGGCTCTGGTTCTGGCTCTGGTTCTGGCTCTGGCTCTGGCTCTGGTTCTGGCTCTGGCTCTGGCTCTGGCTCTGGTTCTGGCTCTGGTTCTGGTTCTGGTTCTGGTTCGGGGACCTTTTTAGCTAAATAAACGGCTTCAAACTCAAGTAATTTTTGATGATCCTTCAACGGCATACTATTAAACATTCCAAGGTCTGTTACTAAAATTATATGGGTTAGTAACGACAAGGTAAGGGCATATGTGAGGCTATATTGCCTAATATTTGATTGTATTTTATTTTTTAACATACCCTTTTAGCTTTCAAATTACAGTTCTAACTCTCTGCTTGCTAGATTTACTTTCGCTTTTTTTTACAATGGTTAATGTAAATAATGCTTGTCACTTTACTTTTACTCATATTTTAATTTTTGTGTCATGTTTCAATATGTATTTGGGTTCTTTATTGCTTTTAATTTGTACAGCATTAACAACATGCATAATTGTAAGGTAAATGAGAATCATTATCAATTAGAAATTTACGAAAAACATATTTATATTAAAAAGTTAAAAAAACCAAACAACTCAGTTACTTAGTTACTTAGTTTTTTATAATTGATGGAGGTGTGTTTTATTTGATGTGATTACGCAGAGGATAAAAAAAAACCCCATCGATCGATGAGGTTTCTTAATTTAGTAGCTTGGCAGTGTCCTACGTTCGCATAGAAAAGACTACACTATCATCGGCGCTGTATCGTTTCACTGTCCTGTTCGAGATGGGAAGGAGTGGGTCCAACACGCTATGTCCGCCAAGCAAACTGTGTAAGGTACAAAAAAGTACCTTGAATTCAAAGTTTAACAAAATTAGAAGAAGTAAAATATTTAGTATTGATTGCGTTTTGCTTTAGTGTCAACCACAATTTTTAAGTTTCAAAATTATAGGATCAAGCCTCACGAGCAATTAGTATCAGTTAGCTTCATGCATTACTGCACTTCCACACCTGACCTATCAACGTCCTGGTCTTGAACGACT
>JGI20159J14440_10001779_pt1 | contig 15210 bp, 15 predicted proteins | sample COG_09_FD_14440 | JGI IMG/M metagenome (IMG submission 14440) | reverse complement strand
CCTTTAAAAATAATTCCCGCAGTGGAGGAAATTGCCGGTACTATTTCTTTCCTGCATTCCGATGCCGCAAGGTCAATTACTGGACAGGTCCTCAAGGTAGATAGCGGACTGTCCAAGCTTCGTCTCAATGATCGCTGACCCATCCCCGCCCACTAGTGGACGGGCGATTGTTTGGTTTCGGAAAGATTTACGCCTACAAGATAATCCCTGCCTCGAAGCCGCACTACAATCGGGCAAGGAAATCATTCCAGTTTACATTTGGAATCAAGAAGAAGGCGGACAATGGAGCCCGGGTGCTGCTGCACGTTGGTGGCTTCACCACGCACTGGCAAGCCTAGGTAAAGATATTCAACACCTTGGCGGTTCTCTCCTCCTGCAAAAAGGATCTGCGGAGGAAATCCTACCCCGCTTAGCGGATGACTTGGGTGCGGAAACCCTCTATTTTGGAAGGACCTATGATCCCGCTGGCCTCGCTACTGAGAAAGCAGTGGAACTTGCATTTTCGAACCGGAATGCCACCGTTGAATCGTTTAACAGCAGCCTTCTGCAGGAACCTTGGGAGATCAAAAATGGATCGGGGCGACCCTTTCAAGTNTTCACCCCTTATTGGCGGAAATCCAGGGCCGGTATTTACAAGGAACCGCTTAATTATTCCCTGGATAGTCTATCTTTTCTTTCCCCGCAATCTCCCGGGCTGAGTATCGACAAGTTAGAATTACTGCCCGANCATANCTGGCATTTAAAACTATCCGAACACTGGGATGTTTCCGAGGATGCTGCCCACAAGCTTATCACGCGAACAGCAGATGTAATTACCCGTTCCTATGCCACTGCCCGAAACATTCCCTCGGTGGATGGAACATCTCGATTGTCTCCCTACCTTGCCTGGGGATTAGTCAGTCCAAGACAGATCTGCCAAGCCGTGTTAACCGCAGATAATGATTGTGGACATCGCGGTGAAAACAAGTACCTCGTCGAGATTGGCTGGCGTGAGTTTTCCTATCAATTACTCTATCATTTCCCACACATCCCGGACCAACCACTTCGGGAAAAATATTCCACCTTTCCTTGGCTCGATGATAACCAATCATTACGGGCCTGGCAGTTTGGAAATACTGGATACCCGATGGTGGATGCGGGAATGAGACAACTTTATGAGACCGGATGGATGCACAATCGGGTGCGCATGGTGGTCGCTTCATTCCTCGTAAAACACCTCCTTATTTCATGGCAGGAGGGAGCACGCTGGTTTTGGGATACACTCGTGGATGCCGATCTCGCAAGTAACACGCAGGGCTGGCAATGGGCCGCGGGTTGCGGAGCGGATGCAGCTCCCTACTTCCGGATTTTCAACCCGATTACACAGGGAGAAAAATTTGACGGAAAAGGTGAATATGCCCGTAAATGGATCCCCAGCCTAAAGGAACTACCCGGAAAATGGGTATTTAAGCCCTGGGAAGCCCCGCCCGATCTCTTGCTGGTAAGCGATGTCTTTTTGGGCACTAACTACCCCCACCCCTGTGTGGATCATAAAGAAGGTCGGGCCCGGGCTCTTGCCGCACTCGCTTCAATCAAAGAATCGTAACCTGAAAATGTTTCGGACGGAACTTTTTCAACCATCGAATTCCCGCACCATGGTATCGGCTTTATTTCCCCTCTCTACTCAGTACAAATGAAAACCTCTATTGTTTGGTTCCGAAAATCTCTACGCCTGCATGACAACCCCGCCTTAATGGCCGCGTGCGAAAATGAACAGGTCGACTCTATTATACCACTCTACATCATTGACCCCGATATATTCGGTGGGAAATTTGAGAATTGGAGCCCCAACCGATTGCGGTTTTTAATCGAAAGTCTGTCTGATCTAGACAAACAACTTTCCACCCGATACGGGAGTCAGTTAGTACTGATTGAAGGCAAAGCAGAGGATGTATTTGAAAACCTCGAAGGCCTGTTGGGGGAATCTTTTAATTCCCTCTATTGTGAATATTCCTCCGATCCATGGGAACGAAAAAAATTCTCCGTGATCCAAAAAACACTCTCGGAAAAAAATCAAGCCATTCAGCTTCAATCCATTGATTCTTTTCACACGATTTTGGATGTGGAAAAAGTAATTTCCTCACCCCATTTCCGAAACCCGAAATCAATGAAGGACATCGATCGGGTATTTGCTTCCCATTTTGATAAAAACGAGCATGGCTTTTACAAAATCGACGACCCCATTCCTGAACCTGAAAATAGTAAACCCTTTCCTCAGATTTCCGGGATCCAACCGTTATCAATTGAAGACCTAACCACTCAGATTTCCCGAGAGGTAAAAACAGATATCATGTCTGTAAAATCATATTTCCCGGGGGGAGAAACTGAGGCACTCTCCCGATTAAAAAAGAAAGTTTCAGGACAGGTTGAATATGTAAATACATTTAAAAAACCTAAAACCATGTCGACCAATACCACTGGTGAACCGATGGAACCCAGTACCACTGGACTGTCTCCGTATCTAAGTGTGGGTTGTTTATCAGTTCGTAAATTATGGAAGGAGTGTGAAAAATGCCAAATTCAGGGACCCCATTCACAACCTCCCGAATCCCTTCACGGCCAACTAATGTTCAGGGAGATGTTCTATCTTCTTTCCAGGACTGTGGATCATTGGGACCACGATCAATCCAATGAGATGTGTAAAGAGATAGAATGGGGGGAGTACGATCAGGAAAAAATGGAGGCCTGGGAAAAAGGACAAACCGGCTTTCCTTTAATCGATGCGATGATGAGACAACTCGAGGCCACTGGTTGGATGCACCACCTTGCCAGGCATGCAGTTTCGTGCTTTCTGACCCGTGGACAACTTTGGCAAAACTGGAAATATGGAAGGGATGTATTTGACCGAAAACTCCTGGACAGCGACTGGGCATTAAACAATGGAAATTGGTTATGGCTATCTGGGGTTGCCCCTTTTTCTATGCCCTATTTCAGGCTCTATAATCCCTGCCCAGATGCGAAATCAAGCCTCAATGTGGAAGCACAGACCGCTGAGTTCATTAAATTCTGGGTCCCGGAACTGAAGGATTTCCCTCCCCGGTATATCTATGAACCACACTTAGCATCTGAATCAATCCAATCCGGTTCCAACTGTATTATAGGCAAGGATTATCCAAGCCCGATCGTGGATAGAAAAGAGAGTGCCAAGGAAAATCTTGCCAAATTTAAAAATAGTCTCTCCCGCTTAAAATCGGCCTAAGAATAGACCCCAAAAATTGCCTTTACTGATTTCTTTTTAGAAAAGTAACAGGTTACCTTCCCGATCCACTTTGGTACCATCCGCCAATTTTGTTTCCCCGGTCATTCCAGTAAATCCGCGAATTGTCTCCAATGTATCCGCCTCCTCCATTTTCTTATCGGTGCGCCAACGCTTAATTCGGGGAAAACGCAAAGCCACTCCTGACTTATGACGACCAGAAGAACGGGCCCCTTCAAAAGCGATCTCAAAAACCATGCTTGGTTTAACGGAACGAACCGGCCCAAATTTCCCGGTAATATTTTTGCGGACGAATCGGTCGACTTTTTCAATTTCGCTGTCACTTAATCCGGAGTACGCTTTTGCAACCGTGACCAATTCCCCCTGTTCATTCCAAACTGCAAGGGAATAATCGGAATATAAATTCGAGCGTTTCCCATGTCCAAGTTGAGCACTGACCACCACCATATCGGCGAGGTATGGATCGATCTTCCACTTATACCAGGATCCTTTCACCCGGCCGGATTCGTAGGAAGAATTCTTTTTCTTCAGCATAAATCCCTCCACTCCACGAGCCCGGGATTCTTGACGAAGCTTCGCCAAATTTGTCCAAGATTCTCCCTCCACCAGCGGAGACAATCCAATGGGAAAATCAGCCGGGAGCGACGAGAGTGTAATCTCCAACTTCTTTCTTCTTTCTTCCATGGGAAGTGATCTTAGGTCGGACCCTTCCATGCGTAAAATATCATATGCCTGAAATCTGACCGGTTCCCGCCTGAGAATGGTGGGGCCCGGATCCTTTCTTCCCAGTCTGGTCTGAAGACGTGAAAAGGATCGCATTCCCTCCTGGCCCCAGGCCAGGATTTCTCCATCCAGACAGAGGTCACCGGGAAGCCACTTGCCGGCATCCATTACTTCAGGAAATGAATGACCCACGGATTCATCTCCCCTCGACCAAATCATACAAGTACCCCCACGATTAATCAATTGAGCCCGAATCCCGTCCCATTTCCATTCCATTTGCCAATCCTTCACACTGCCCAGGTTCTCGACTTCTTCCTGCAGTGGATTTGCGAGACAGAACGGAAAAGGTTGGCATACTCGATCCTCATCGACCCCGGGGTTAAGAATACCCTCCATGCGTAAGGTTTTGGGTGACCAATTTCCGGCCAGTCGCTGGGCAATAATCGCAGGCTGCACTCCGCCCACCCGGGCAAGTGCCTTGCACAGATTTCCTTTAGATACTCCCATCCGAAATCCCCCGGTGAGCAATTTGTGAAAGGGCAAAAAATCCTTTTCACCCAAAAAGTCCCAGGCTGCAAAAATATTTTCTCTTCTTTGCTCCATTTCCATGCCGACCATCGGTTCAATAAATTTCCCGATCAGTTCAGCTAAGCCCACCTTTCCCCTCCCCTCGCCCTGGCTGGCAATGAGCAGGGAAATTGTCTCCGCCAGATCCCCCACCCGGTCATGGCATTCCTCCAGCAACCATTGCGGAAGCCCACTCCGTTCGGAAGCAAATGTACGGAGCTCCGAAGTTTTGATTGCTCCCTTAATTCGGTTGCCCGCGAGGAACCAGCAGACCCAAATAGAATCTTTCGGATCCGCATCGGTTAAGTATTGTACTAAATGGTCGAGTCGATCATTCGTTTTTGTCGCCTCATCGAGGTCGTGAAAAAGCTGGGAAAACTCCTTCAATCCAATTCCTCCTCTCGAAAACTGGATTCGTTTAAAACCGAGGCATTGATTCCCTTCTCTCCCAGAAATCGGCTCAGTGCATCTCCATTCCCATGTGTCAATTTAACCACCTCCGCTCCGGTCCCAGTAATCACATCAATCAGACCAGGCCAATCTGCATGATCAGAAAGAACAAATCCACGATCAATATTTTTTCTTCTGCGGGGTCCCCGTATTGCCATCCATCCCGATGCAAAACCACGCTTTACCCCACGAAATTTCTTCATCCAACTACTATCCTCCACTGCAGGGGGTGCAATGACCATCCCATTAGCAATCACTGTGTCTTTCTCTATTTTTTTAATTGCGGGTAAGGAAATCCCCGCATTTTGATAATGTTCGAGGAAGGGATGAACTGCGGAATGGGCATATATTAGTCCAATCGAAGGATCAAGGCCTGCTACTATCCGTTGTGCCTTTCCTAAAGAGTAAGCAAATACAAGCGAACCCTGTCCAGAATCCTTATTGTGCTTCCACCATCGATTAATTTGGTCGTAAATTTCCTCCTCCGGTTGCCAACGGTAAACCGGCAGCCCAAAAGTACACTCCGAAATAAAGCCATGGCAGCTTACGAGCTCGAACGGCTCACAAGTTCGATCCGCCTGTGGTTTGTAATCTCCACTGACCACCCACACTCTACCACGAACCTCAATTCTGATCTGTGAAGAACCTAAAATATGACCCGCGGGATGAAAAGAAACAATTGCGTCTTGAATTGTTTGCTTTGTTCCAAAGGGTATTGATTCAATTTTATTTTTTTGCCCGACCCGAATTTGCAACAACGGCCGGCACGAATCCGAACAAAGATAATTTTCATGCCCCGACCGTGCGTGGTCGCTGTGGGCATGAGTAATGAGTGCCCGCTTTACTTGCCCACGCGGATCAACGTAAAAGTCTCCCGCCGGGCAATAGAGTCCTTCTTTTTTTAGAATTAAAATTTGATTGTCTCTACTGTTACTCAATGATTATTCAATTGATTCCTAAATAGGAAAAAGGACAAACTTTTAAAAAAAGTGGCCGGAGCAAAAGGCACTTTCAAGCGATTTCTTTGCTTCACAGTACTCATTATTCAAAAATTGAAATAAAAATGAACTTTCAATGATCCTTCCCGCGACCCGGATCGTTTTATTTATCATAATGGTTACTCCACATGTTACAAGATCTCAAGGAAGCGATACTCCTGACCCAGTGGGCAGGTTTATTTCCGATCGTTCACGCATGGCACCTCCTTCCAAGGAAGAGTGCGACAAACTTTTTCTGGAAATGTCAAAAGGCTCAGACGAAGCCAGAAAAGAATTAATTGAACGACATATCCGATTAGTCGCTTCCATTGCACTCAAGTTTCGCCAGACAAATGTTCAAATGGAAGACATCATGGCCGAGGGCATACAGGGCTTGGTGGTTGCATTGGATAAATTTGACTACACCAGAGGGATAAAATTAAGCACATATGCAGCATGGTGGATTCGGCAAAGAATTCAGCGCCTCATTGGTAAAATGTCAGGTGCCGTTGCCGTTCCTCACGATGTTTCCCAAGGAAAGAGAAAAGAAGGTCAAATTCGTTCATCACTGCAAGTCGATCTGGGTCGTCTGCCTACTGACGACGAAGTCAACGATGCATTGGGACAGGATAGAAACCTTACCAAACGAGTTAAATTTGCGCCCACCAGCTCCCTCTCGATGGATGAGCCTCTGAGTGAGGATTCCGACAGTACTTTGGCCGACTTGATGACTGCGGAAGAAGAACTCAAACAATCCTACCGCGAGGATGGTTCGCTCTCCGATGATATTGGTGTTGCATTGTCTTTTCTCGATCAACGAGAAAGAAAAGTATTAAGCATGCGTTTCGGTATGGAAAAAGGAGAATCAATGAAATTGGATGATATTGCTGATTCGATGAATGTATCTGGTGAGCGCGTCCGACAGCTCGAATCTCTCGGTTTGAGAAAATTACGGGCAGTCCTCCTGCAAAATGGAAAAATTGACTTTCGAAAATTAGATCAACTGGTCAGTACAGATTTACGTGGCAAAACGAAGATGAGTCCTTTAGAACTTTCCCTCGTTTTAGATCCAGCCACATAAAATGTCTTTTTCCTTATCAAAATGGGTGTGTCCACCCCCAGAAACTTTTAATGAACCACTTGGTTCAGGCGGACGCGTGGAATGGTTTAGGTGCTTACCGTATGTTCTCATTCACCTGATTACAGTACTTGCCTTTTTTTATCCGGTTACAATAAGTTGCCTTGTCGTAGCTTTGGTCTCATACAGCTTACGTATGTTTTCAATTACCGCATTTTATCACCGTTATTTTTCGCATCGTAGTTTCAAGACTTCTAGACTTGTCCAATTTATTGGTGCGTTCGTTGCCTGTAGTTCGGGACAAAGGGGTCCACTGTGGTGGGCCGCACATCACCGAAGGCACCACAAACATTCCGATACCGAAGAAGATGTTCACTCCCCTCACACGAAAAGTTTTTTTTGGAGTCACACCCTTTGGTTCATGACCGACTATGCAGTGCCCACTTTTCTTAAAGAAATCCCGGATTGGTTAAAATTCAAAGAACTTCGGTTTTTAAACCGCTTTGATTGGATACCACTCGTTTTACTCGGATTCGCCTGTTACTACGCACCCGAAATTACTTGGTTTGCAGAGCTTACCGGACTCTCCAATATGCAGATGTTATTATGGGGATTTTTTGTCCCCACAATCGTTCTTTATCATGCTACATTTGCAGTAAACTCAATTACTCACATGTTTGGAAAAAGGCGGTTTAATACCAAGGATGAAAGCCGAAATAATTGGATTGTTGCCATCTTTGCATTCGGGGAAGGCTGGCACAACAATCACCACTTTTTTCCGGGATCTGCGAGGCAAGGATTTTTCAAAGGAGAATTCGATCTTACTTTCTACGGTTTAAAATTTCTTTCTTTCTTTGGCCTGGTTCGCGACCTCCGGCCGGTTCCGGGTTGGGTGAAACAAAAAGCAATCGATTCCTCTTCCTAAATTGTGAAAATTGCAGTGGTGGGATCGGGCATATCCGGTTTAGCGTGTGCCTACCTGTTACATAATAAGCATGATCTCACCTTATTCGAATCTGAAAAAAAACCGGGTGGTCATGTCAATACCGTGGAAACCAAAGGAAAGACAGGAACTTTCCAGGTGGATACTGGCTTTATTGTTTTCAACCAAGAAAATTATCCCAACTTAATCCGCTTACTGGATCAATTAGGGGTGCAATCCCAGCCCACCCGAATGGGATTTTCAGTTCAGTCCGATAAGTTAAACCTTGAATATAGCGGAGAGAACATCCGTGGACTATTTGGACACATTCGTAATCTCCTCGATCCCAAACACTGGAATATGGTCCGCGATATCTTACGCTTTCATGAACTCGCAAAAGAAAAGAGTGACCCGGAACAAACCATTGAATCCTTTTTAGAAAAAAATAATTTTGGAAATCGTTTTTCTAACTACTTTCTATTACCGCTCGGATCTGCACTCTGGTCATGCTCACCCGAAAAATTTGGTAATTTCCCGATGGAATTTGTCTCCGACTTTCTTTCCAACCATCAAATGCTACAAGCCAATAACAGGCCTATTTGGCGGGTAATAAAAGGAGGGTCACACACCTATGTTAATCGATTAATTGATTTACTGGGCGACCGGATTCAGTTGAATACACCTATTCAAAATGTCCGGCGGGTCGAAAATGGAATTTCCCTCACCCTACCAGACGGAACCGAGCAAGAATTTGATGAAGTGATCCTGGCCTGTCATGCCGATCAATCCCTCCGCTTACTTGAATGTCCCACCGGGGAAGAAAAAAATCTCCTACAATCCTTCCCCTATCAAAAAAATCGGGTTACTTTGCATAGTGATGATTCAGTACTACCGAGAAGAAAATCCGCACGGGCGAGTTGGAATGCTTATCTCCCCCAAAAAGAAAGTACCGAAGCATTGGTCACCTATGACATGAATATTTTACAAAACCTGCCCACCCAGGAACCATTTTGCGTATCCCTCAACCAGGAAAATATAGTAAAACCAGACCTGATACACGGTAACTACCATTTTTCCCACCCCACTTATCACTCGGGTAGAAAAGAAGCCCAGTCCAAACACCAATCCTTTATCCGCAATCGAGGCGTTTCTCTTTGTGGTGCGTACTGGGGTTATGGATTTCATGAGGATGGATTAAATAGCGGTTTGCGGGTGTGTAAGGAATTTGGTGAAGTTCTCGGATGAAAAGTTCCCTCTATTTCGGCGAGGTAAGACATCAAAGAAAAAGTCCAAAAAAACATGCCTTTTCTTACCGGGTTTTCATGACTCACCTCTTCCTCGACGAGTTGGGTGAAGTCTTTCAAAAAAGATGGTTCTGGTCGCTTGACCGATTGAACCTCTCCTCTTTTTTCCGAAAGGATTATCACAAACCAGAACATCACGATCTGGCCGATGCGGTACGACTGACCATGAGTAAACAACTGGGATATGAAGTCAAAGGGCCCGTATCCATCATTACCCACCTCCGTACATTCGGGTATTGCTTCAACCCCGTCTCATTTTACTACTGTTGGAACGAGGAAAAAAGTAAACCCCATGCATTAATGGCAGAGATTACCAATACTCCCTGGCACGAACGGTATGCAAAATGTTTTCGTTGGGACAAAAAGGATCAGGATAAATCAAAGCATTCCTTCGCAAAGGAATTCCATGTCTCCCCTTTCATGGGAATGAATATTAACTATGACTGGAGATTTCTTGGCCCCGCAGATAAGCTCAAAGTGGATATGATTTTGCGGGAGAACAAAGAAATCCTCTTTACCGCACACCTCAATCTTGCGAAAAAAGAATTAAACTCTGCCAATATGGCGTGGGCTTTGATCCGTTTTCCTTTTCTTACTTTTCGAATAACCTTTGGAATTTATTGGCATGCTCTGCTTCTTCGTTTAAAAGGGTGTAAATTTTATCCTCATCCAAAAAATTCAATTTCAACTTCCTAAATGACAGAAAAAAAAGCCAAGCAGGAAACTAAACTTGCCAATTCAGAAACCTCACAAAATGGGTTTTGGAAAAGAGCCCTTCTTTCACAATTAAAAAAAATCGATCGGGGTTCATTGACTGTCGAAACAAATAATGGCACTCAACAATTGGGCTCTCCTTGCCAGGATAGAATCTCAGCTACAATTCAGGTTACCAATTCTGACTTCTTCCGAAAGGCTTGCCTGGGTGGTTCGCTTGGAGTGGCAGACAGTTATGCGGAGGGAGATTGGAAAACGGATGATTTAGTAAGCGTATTTCGCCTCTTTCTACAAAATCAGGATGTGATGGACGGAATGGAAAGCGGTTGGGCATCCCTACTCAACCGAGTGGCAAGGTGGGGATATTTAATCGGGCAAAAAAACACCATTAAGGGAAGTCGCAAAAATATCGCTCTCCACTACGATCTGGGGAACGATTTTTATGAACTCATGCTTGATCCCACCATGACCTATTCCTGTGGTATTTTCAATTCACCCGAGAGTACACTCGAAGAAGCATCACTGGCAAAATACGACCGAATCATCGATCAGCTTGATATTCAACCCCACCACCATATTTTAGAAATTGGGTGCGGATGGGGTGGATTTGCCGACCGGCTTGCTCAACGAACCCAAGCCAAACTAACCGCCACCACAATTTCCGACCGTCAATTTGAATACGCTCAAAACCGGATTCAAAAAAACGGATTCGAAGATAGGGTATCGATCATAAAAAAAGACTACCGCGATTTAGTTGGTCAGTTTGACCGGATTGTTTCAATCGAAATGATCGAGGCGGTAGGCCATGAATTCCTCCCCGGATATTTTTCCAAAATTTCCGACCTCTTGCTCTCCAACGGTGCTGCCATGATTCAGGGAATTACCATGCCCGATCATCGCTACAGGCAGTACCTCAAGGAGGTCGATTATATCCGCACCCGAGTATTTCCCGGAAGTTGCGTACCCTCCGCCTCGGCAATGATCGAAGCGGCGGTCAAAAACTCGGACCTCCGCCCTGCAGATCTGCACGACTTCGGGTACCATTATTCACGCACCCTGCGGGAATGGCGCCTACGCTTTTTGGATAATGAAAAATCGATCAAGGAACTCGGTTACGACGAACATTTCCGAAGAGCCTGGATTTATTACTTATGCTATTGCGAAGCCGGATTTGAGGAAGGGTATACTGGAGATATCCACCTGTTACTCGCCAAGCCGGAATGTAAACTCGCTCGGGGCTTCCCTCAATGAAAACGAAATCATCCTATCTCCTCGACCTGGTAATTTTTCAAATAGCATGGTTTTGCTGTGTCCTCGCTCCCCTGAGCCCAATCCCGCAAGCACTCCCTGTCATTGGCTTAGTCCTGGTACTTATTCGCACCCAGTTTTCCCGTGGATTGAAAGAAGTTCTCCCCTTTGCCATTGCCTGTTTCCTACTGGGTGTGGCGGGCGATGCAGGTTTAGTTCAACTTGGCCTGCTTTCTTTCGATGCATATCCTGATTGGTTCGGTGCCCCCCTTTGGATGGTTGCCCTGTGGCTTAATTTTGGACTAATGCTCAGGCCACTATTCACCTGGTTCCTCGATCATTGCTGGCGGGCAATTATTGGCTTCTCTGCCGGTGGCGTGGTCGCCTACTATTCAGGTCAAAAATTGGGAGTTCTCACCTTAACTGTAGATATTCAATCCCAATTGGGGGTGGCAGCAGAATGGGCTATTGCCGGTATTATACTACGCTACCTCCATCTTAAATTCCCCAGCACTCCACAAGAAAATGAGCACGCTTGAACTTCTTCTATACGGACAATTAGGTGCCTCCCTGGTAATGGCGATTGCCTGGGCTCATGCAATCGTCATCAAAAATACATCCTATGTGGATGTGTTGTGGGGCTATGGAGTTGGCATCCTTGGATTTATTTATCTGGTTTTGGAAAGCGAAACTTGCGATCCCACTCGTTTGGCACTTCTGAAAGCACTCCTCCTCACTTGGTCAATTCGATTGGGAACCCATTTACTCACAAGGTGCTGGGGGAAACCAGAGGATGCACGCTACGCCTATCTGAGAGCAGCGATGGGAGGGAAAGCACAATTGGGATTCTTTGTCTTTTTCCAGGTACAGGCATTTTGGGTGGTTTTATTCGCTTCTCCATTCTTAATACTCGTAAAAAATCCAAATCCAATTAATTCACTCGATCACATCGGACTCATTATTTGGCTGACCGGTTTTGCTGGGTTACACCTGGCGGATAAACAACTCAAACTATTTAAACAAACTCCCGGCCGTACTCGGGCAGATGTATGCAAAACAGGATTATGGAAATTTTCCCGGCACCCCAATTATTTTTTCGAATGGATTCTATGGATTGGTTATATCCTTCTTGGTTGGCAGGCACCAAGTGGTGTATGGCTTTTACTTCTCCCCATTATTTTATATATTTTCCTCTCTAAAATTACCGGCGTTCCCTTCGTGGAGGCAAGAAAACTGGAAGCAAGCGGAGAGGAATATAAAACTTACATAAAACAAACCAACTCCTTTTTCCCTTGGTATCCCCAAAAAAAAGATTTTTCCTCATGAGCATCACTAATTTTTTAATCGATCTTGCAGAACGTGGCCTCGTACCCGATTTCATGATCCGGGCTTGGCATTCGAAATCTTTGCAAAAAACGATTACAACAATGCAGATCAGATAACTGCGAGGCCAACGCCGAACTGGCGGAAAAATACATTGCCGATTCCGATGCCTCTCCCATGGCCGTGCTCACTGAAAAAGCCAATGAACAACACTACGAAGTACCCGCCGAATTTTACAGGCACGCCCTTGGAAAAAACTTAAAATATAGTTCCTGTTACTACGAAGAAAAAAATAAATCCCTTCATGAAGCGGAAGACAGGGCACTCCAATTAACCTGCGAACATGCACAATTAGAAGAGGGTCAGGATATTTTAGAATTGGGTTGCGGATGGGGTTCACTATCACTTTGGATGGCTAAAGAATTCCCCCGATCTTCCATTACCTCGATTTCTAATTCCAATTCCCAACGCGAATATATTCTCGGCCAGGCTCGCAGTCGGGGGATCGAAAACCTTCGGGTACTTACGGCTGATATTAATGCATTTGAAACTGATTCAACCTATGACCGAATTGTTTCCGTGGAAATGTTCGAGCATGTAAGAAACCACCGGGAACTCTTCCGGCGAGTCAACAGCTGGCTCAAAAACGGGGGGAAATTATTCACTCATGTATTCTGCCATCGGTCCACATCCTATCCATTCGATGTGGAAGGAGAGGATGATTGGATGTCCCAACACTTTTTTAGTGGAGGCACCATGCCCGCGGATGAACTTTTCCTTCGTATCTCAGGAACACTCGAACTGGAACATCGCTGGCGTTGGTCTGGCACACATTACGCAAAAACATCCGAGGATTGGCTTCTCAATATTGATCAGTCACGCGATGATATCCTATCCCATTTCCAACAAGACCTCAGCATAGCGGAGGCCCATCGAACCTTTAATCGATGGCGCATCTTCTTCCTCGCCTGTGCAGAGACTTTTGGTTTTAGGAATGGACAGGAATGGTGGGTCAGTCATTACTTGTTTAAAAAACAATGAAAAAATCATTCCTCACCCCCCTTCTTTTTTTCGTACTCTTTCAATTCAATTACGCGGAATCCAACTTCACCGATTCCCTCAACTGGCCCCAATGGCGCGGACCCAACCGCGATGGCTTTGTCCCCAAAGATTCACCTTGGCCCTCCACGATTGACGGGAAATACCTCACCCAGTCTTGGCAGGCAGAATTAGGAAAAGGCTACCCAGGGCCTGTTCTGTCCGATCAATTGGTATTTACTATTGAATCAGTCGAAGGGAGCGAAGTCGTACATGCCATAGATCGTAAAACGGGGAAACCCGCCTGGAAATTCGAATGGGAGGGTCAAATGAAAGTCCCTTTCTTTGCCGCCAAAAATGGGAGTTGGGTACGGTCAACCCCGGCCTTTGATGGAGAGAATTTATACGTCTGTGGAATGAGGGATGTTCTTCATTCCCTCAATGCGAAAACCGGAGAAGTTAATTGGAAAGTTGATTTTGTGGAGCGTTACAAAACACCTCTCCCTGCTTTTGGTATGGTTTGTTCCCCGCTCGTAGACGGAAAATATTTATATATCCAGGCGGGTTCCGGTTTTGTAAAACTCAATAAAAAAACCGGTCAATCGATTTGGCGTTCCCTGGTTGATAAAGGCGGAATGTTCGGCAGTGCATTCTCCTCTCCCGTAATGGAAGAAATAAACGGAAAAAAACAATTGGTAGTTCAGACACGAACCGACCTGACCGGGGTGGATCCGGAATCCGGTCAGAAACTTTGGTCGCAACCAATTAAAGCATTTCGTGGAATGAATATTCTCACACCAAGTGTTTTAAATAATCAAATTTTTACCAGTAGTTACGGTGGAAAATCACTATTATTTGACATTCCAAAAGCGGGCAAAAAACAAAGTATTGTACAGAACTGGGAAAATAAGCAGGAAGGGTACATGTCCGGGCCGATTATTTTGGATGGTTATTGCTACATTCATCTTCGCAAACAAAGGATTACCTGTCTCGACATGAAGAACGGAGAAACCAAATGGATAAGCAGTGAATCATTTGGCAAATATATGTCGATGGTTTCCAATGGAAAAGAAATTCTTGCCCTCGATGAAGACGGTACACTGTACCTAATCGATCCCAATCCTGAAAAATTTGTGATTAAAGAAAGCCGGAAAATTTCCGACTCCCCCACCTGGGCACACCTCGCGGTTTCAGGGAATCAATTATTTATCCGCGAACTTGAATCACTTGTTTGCTATAGTTGGTAATCCAGCACTTTGTCATTGCTCGGAGGACGGCAACGGCAAGTCGACGCGGTAATCCACTGCATGCAATGGACGCGCACGGACAATGCGGTACGATTACTGGTTCACCGTGGATCGCCACGGGCTACGCCCTCGCGATGACAAGATGTGAAGAAAATGAAGTGTGCGGTTCGGTTACAACACGTTCTTTGTCATTGCGAGAAGAGAGCGAAGTGAGAGACGCGGCAATCCATCGTGTCTTGGGGGAGACGATCCAGTTAGTCTGTTCGTGTACTGTAACACAGTGGATCGCCACCGGCTTTCAGCCCTCGCGATGACAGGGTGGGGAAAGGAATTCAGTGTGCGGTTTGAGTACAGAACAAACAC
>JGI20159J14440_10001769_pt1 | contig 15246 bp, 11 predicted proteins | sample COG_09_FD_14440 | JGI IMG/M metagenome (IMG submission 14440) | reverse complement strand
GGATCGATGATCACGGAACAACCCGACCGCCATACCCATATTGGCAAATTCGCCATCTACCCCATTCGCATCAAACTCGAAAGGCGGCACAATCAACTGTGGCACAATCGGCTCATGGTGACACAGCGAATAAAAAAAGCGCCCCCAGAGGGTCGCAGCGGGCTCTACTAAGATGATGCGACCTCCAGGTGCCAGCGCACCTGCGGCGCTCTGGAAAAATTGTAGTGGCTGCTTCAAATGGTGTAATACATCGATCGCAAAAATATTCTTCCAACACGTCTGCACCACTCGCTCAATGGCATAAGCCGACATCGCCTGATCCACATAATCAGTCTTGGCCACATCCGTTGTGTAAACATTTTTAATAAATTCACGGCTCACCGCGATCCCAGAACCGATTTCTAGAACAGAGCCCTCTAGGCAGTTCCGCTGCACATCCCCATACAAGTCACCGTAAATAAAACGCAGCCCATCCGACCGCTCCCAAGCCGTGCGACTTGCCTCCAGCAAATCAAGATCGTATGTTATATCTGATACTTTATCTGTCATATTGCACTCCTCACTTCTTAACCTGCGACTCAACTTGAACTAAGGTAACATCGCCTCGAAAGACAAATAATCAACCTAGCGAAAGGCAATGAATACCGCCCCGCCTGCAACTAAACACTATTCATAAGCTTCAACACCCCGTAGAGTGTCTAAATCTAAATTGAAGGCCTTAATTCGGCTTATTCGAGTCAGATAAAAAGGGCGAAAACTTCGCTCTGCAATCGTTTCCAAGCTAAACACTTCAAGCGGCAGTTGTGACTCCAACAATAAATCTCCATCAGGAGACAGTTCACACTCAAGCTCATCAACAAGATACAATTCCGTGAATTTACCATTCTCAAGCTCTTGGGACAATCGATCCGCACTCGCGATGGCAACAGGCGCAGTCAATGATGAATAGTTACGAAGCGTCCAAGACAATGAATACTGACTTACAATTAACAACCCTACTTTAGGGCGAGACGACAACTCTTGCTCAACCCACTGTACTTCCTCAGCCACAAAATTCCGATGGGTAAAGATCGCCTTCGAGTTCATTGGAAGGGTAAATCCGATCAGAAACAGAATCGATCCGACCACAAGGCACCTCCAAACCGCACGCTTATAATGAAAATGCTCAGCTACAATCACAACGCAGTAACTCATCAGAAGATACATCGGCAGAGCAAATCTCGAGGCCGCTAGCCGATCCAAGCGACCTTCATAGTAGCATAAGATGACAATGAAATGAATGCATAAGCCGAGCCCCATCAGGAATGCGATCGCATGCTCAGGCTTCGCTCTAAGCAATAATCGATTTTCACGCACACAATAGACAACAAAAAACACAACCGCCACCGCCCCTAACATTGAGAGCCACAACGAATTTGCATAAGCATCCGAAACATTAAAAAAGAAATCGACCGCTCCGACAGAATTCACAGGTAGATTTGAAAATGAGAACGGCTCAACGACACCCGCACGGAACTCCCACAGTGACGTTGTATCGACAAAAAATTTATTCTGGAGGAAGACGCCGAGTAATAATGGAGCAGCAAAAATCGTGCCCGCCGACAAGATAATCGCACCCCGCAAATGCCAGCCTATTACGATTATACAGGCGATGATCGGCAAAAATAATACCGATTCATACCGAGTATAGGCCAGCATCACTCCAGCGAGAGCCAATAGTCCCTCGCTATTCGCATCCAATCGTCTCCAATAGTTGATCGCAAAAATTAGAATCAACACTAGCATCAGAACATTTAACAAGTCCATACCAGCTCCTGTTGCATTTTGCTGAAACAGTGGCACCGTCAACCACAACAAGGGGAGTAGAATAGCGCCTCTGCGCCCAGAAAGAAGGCCCCCTAAGACGGCTAAAGCCGCAATCATCACGACGCTAATTAAGCCGTTGAATATGTAAGGGTTTTGAAGTCGGTAGCCTGACAAATCATGCACCAATGATACGCAAAATGGATACATCCAAGGACGCTTATCCACATAGCCCTCAAAGTAATCAAATGATTGGTGAATCCAACGCCCATAAGTAGGCGTATGCACTTCCCTGCTTAAGTGCAGGTTTTTGGCTGTCGATACTAGGACCTCATCGTCCATCATTATCTTGGGCCCAATTTCAGCATGCACAAATACCATACCCGAAATCAATAAAACGAAGCAACACCACGGAAACCACTGTTGACAAAATTCATTCAGCTCACGGTCCTGCAACTTCTGCTTCTGCTCCAGGCCAAGGCGAACTCCATAAAAGACCGCGCCTGAAAAAGCCACCAAGGTAAACCAGTAGCCAGCGTGTCGAACGACTTGCTTTGCTGTATCTGGCGATACGAGAAGATACACTGCGACCAAGAAAAACACTCCAATAAATGCCAGTATCAATCGAGCAATAGGTGCCTCTTTCATAAAGGCGAATAACTTAGGGTACACGCATTTCATCATGGTAGTAATCGAGAAAAGAACTCTAGTTCTGCTTGCCTTCCATCCAGAGACTCGAATCCCGATAAATCTAAATCTCGCGCATCATCAACACTCCAGTGTACTCCCTTCAACTGGCCAATCCGCATCAGACGATTATCATCAATCTTAGCCTCCACCAGTGTCTCTAGATCAAAGTCCTCTAGCACTGGCGTGACAGGCCTGAACGGGCCAGGGGATGCGGGATCGCGGGCCAACTCGTAAGCGAATAATATATATTCATAAGAACCAATCGAATGAATCAGCTCCAATTTAGCTTTATTATTTTTAGCAATAAACTCGGGTATTGCAGGCACACGCTCAGCCAAGGCAACGATGTGCTTATTAGAAACAAATAAGACAGACTCGTCTTGGTACTCCACGACTTGATCTCGAAACCACTGACAAATATGTTGATCGGGCACCCACTTTAAAAAAGTGCTCCGCGCGCAAAGAGGCACAGTTACACCCATAAAATAACTAACCATTAAAATTAGCATTGCGCTCTTGCCGACTCTAGAAGCGCACACTACACCAATTACAAAGGTAACAAACAGCACCTGAAAAAGAATAAAGGGGAGTACGATTCGAGTCGCAATAATCTCGTCAATTTGCCCCCAGTGATAGGCCATCAACAAAAAGAAGTTAAATAAAACGACCACTGCAAAGGGGGAAATTGCTAAAAAGACAGACCCACCTATATCGCGCTGCTTAAATCTCCGAATTAACAGAACCAGACTGACAATTAGAGCACTTACAAACAGAACCGAAAGCAACAAACTATTCGGTTGCTGGTCATCGCTCCAATTAAAGAAAAAATCAGATGCGTGCGCCAAGTTCTGAAGAATAAAATGCGCCATAAACGGCTCCACGGCGGCGTTCTCTAGTTGCCAGAACTCTTGATGATTTCTAAAAATTGCCTGCTGGAGTGGATACGGGATCAATAACAATGGCACTAGCAATAAAACCGGTGAGATGAGCATCTTCCCAGCTCGATTCCATCCAATTAGAACAACCAATCCCACTGCAAAAATATACGCTACCGATTCATATCGAGATTGCGCTAGAAGCACGCTGAGAAGCACGAGCGTGTCCAAACGCCTCAAATCAGGTCGATCCAGATAAGACTTCGCAGCAACAAAAGTGCTCAGAATCATCACCAGATTGAGCAGATCAAAACCGCCTCCGTTGACATTCATCGCTAACAGCGGAACGGTCATGAAGAGGAGAACTGAGAAATACCCTCCAGACCGAGGACACACCCAATTACCCGAAATGAAAAGTAGACTCAAAAAGACAGGCGCCAGCAGGGCATTCAGTAGGAATGTATTACCGCTACGGTAGCCCGTAAAATCATGCAACAGGCTGACCAGGAACGGATAGAAATACGGGCGTTTATCGACATAGCCATCCAATTGCGTGAAGATACCCTGCAAGTTATGCGCCCGAGCCGTCGTCATCACTTCTTTATACTCATGCATCCGTAGCGCAGTTGCCGAGAGTACTGGCTCGTCCATGGGAATTTTGTAACCCGTCGGCTGGATCACCAAAAGCACAATCGAACAGGTGATGATGAAGGCTGCTGCGCCAAATACCCCCCGCCACCCAGCTAATGGAATTCTCCAAGCAGGAATCACCCTCAAAATAAAGTTATGCACCAGCAGGGCCACGCTCGTAAGCATCACCCAATAGCCCGTGTATTTTACGATTCCAACCGCCTGAGTGCCATCAAAAGTAAAGAAACCAAGCTTCAGCGCAATCACTGCTGAGAGCAGCAGTAAGCAGAATGATGAAATTGTAGGTTTATGCATAAAAAAAGCCGCCTACTGGTGTAGGCGGCCTGCATTAAATAAACAACCTAAGAATCAACTTAGAAGGCTATTGTCACAACCGGAGTTCCACCAGTTGTCAGAGACGTATCGGTTGATAAGATTGGACTTGGATATGTTTCACTAGCAACCTGATCAATGGCTTTAATATACGCATCAGTACCAAGTAGGGCAGAACTAGTGACGGTAGTCACGCCGTTTTCAAGGAAGTGCTGATCTGCACCGGACGCCAACTGGCGAAGGTTATTCAGAATAGTTTTTTCCTGTGAAGTCGAACGAACCTTTTGGAAGGCTGGGACTGCCATTGCAGCGAGAAGACCGATGATAACTACAACGATCATGATTTCAACGAGTGTGAACCCTTTTTTGCTTTTGTTTTGCATGATGATATTCCTTTTTTGTTATTATTATTTATTATATTTGCACCCAGAGAGACCTGAGTGAAGTACAACCAAAGCGCCTCGCGGTCTAAAAATCAAGCAAAAGCGACTTATAGTCAGTGATTTAACACTTTTTTAACGCATACGCCCAACGTGCGCTCAACCTGCACTAGGCCTCGGAAACATCGGGTCGATACGTCGCAAAAATCATTTTTCCGCCGGCAGACGGGACCACCGAGTCCACNTCCACTCGCACCTCGTTGCCAATTTGCGCGCTGCCGCCATTCACCACTAGCATAGACCCGTCCGGCAAGTAACCAATCGCTTGCCCCGCATCCTTGCCAGCGCGCACCAACTCAGCACTCACAAGAGTTCCAATCGAAATCTCTTGGTTCAGCGCCTTCACCAGTGATGTGATGTTCAACCACTCTACCCCATGAAACTCCGCGAGTTTCGCTAAATTATAATCAGTCGTCAGTAGCTTGGCTTTCATTGACACTGCCAGAAATACCAACTTCGAATCCACCGCCTGCGCATCCAACACGTCACTCTCGTGGATGCGTAGGTCCAGATGCTTCATCTTGCGCAGTCGATTCAAGATATCCAGCCCCTTGCGGCCCTTCTCCTTGCGAATCGGATCCGGAGAATCCGCGATGGCTTGTAGTTCATCCAACACGAAGCGCGGAATCAACAACGCGTGCCCCATCCATTTACTCTCACAAATCGGTGCGATACGCCCGTCAATCAAGGCGCTGGTATCCACCACCACGAGCGGCGTCTCTATATTCTCAGCACTAAACCGCACATATGGGATAACTAAATTGAATTCATCCTTACCTCGAAGCGCAATCACTGTGGCAAGATACATCGAGATCACATATAACGCTAGACGAACCAGATACAGCATCTGCGCTAAGTCCGGGTCACTCTCCAAGGGCTCAAACAACGGCGACGTACCCAGTAAATACGCAATCGCACCGCCAATGAGTAGACCAAAGGTAATCGCCGAGAGGCCGCGCAACGAAAAGCCCCGTAGCATCAGGTCGGTCAGAATCACCAAACTCGCCATGCCCATGCCTATAAATATGACGAGCCACAAGCTCCACTCTGCCACCTGGTACGACATCAACACGCAACCAAGCAGACTGATCAATAGAAAGAAGATACGAAAAATAAACAGAGTTCTTTTCATCAAAAAATGATTGCGGTGATTTAAAAATTAAATGCGCCCGACAGCCACGCAGCCACAACGGGAAGCATCATAAACAAGAACATGACGACATAAATAATGAGTTTAGCCCGATCTGCTTTTTTTTGCACATCCGCTTGGCTCACCGCTTCGTCTAAATGCTCCATAGTTCTAGGATTATGCCAGAAGCGCAGCCTCGAAAGCAACTCGAACTTGCCCCCGTTAAGTTAATTAAATGTTAATCGACGAGCACCACGATCCGAAACCCAGTCAATCGATTACGGTCGCCTCGCGGTGCGCTGCGCATCGGCACGCTGAAAATCGACTCGAGTCGGTCTTGGGCGTGCCCGCCAATGTGACGTGCCTCCTCCGAATCGAATCGATCGCCCGACTCTAACCATTCGCTGACATTACCTAGCAGATCGTAAAACCCACTCGCAAACGGCGCTTTTTTGCCAACCGGCTGCGCCACACCATCTGCATCCAAAATGCTCCATACATGTTCTTCAAGCACGACATAACGCAAACGACCCAACGCTTGACGAAATTCATTCTCTGATGGCAACCGGACTTCTTTACCTAAAATCCACGACATCCGCTCACAAAAACTTTTAGCCTCGGTCCAGCTCACCGAGTCCACTGGATTAACATCCCCTTGATTACGACTCGGATTCGTGCCCATCATTATAGCATAGAGCGCCTGAGGTAATTCAGTGCGGAGCATGCGCAAGCCTCCCTCCCCCGGAACGGGAAGCAACGCATCATACACACGATCCTGAATATAGCCCAGATCGCTTTGCACTAAATTCAAATAGCGTACCTTTACCTCAAGCTCTTCATCATTGAGTGAACTGCGCGGGAACGCATTCTGCATATGCTTAATATCGCGTCGCAGCGCCACAATCACTTCCGCAGCCTCATACGTGCGCCGCTCGGAGAGAAAGCGCTTCAGCAAGTCGTGATTCGTCTCGATCTCCAAGCCGAGCTCAACGCTCTGAGCTGTCTCACTCTTGCGCTGAAACTCTGCCACTCGCTCTGAAGATGCGTAAGGACTGTCAGGATACTCTTTATTCAACAGCTTCTGTAGGCGTGCCACTTCTTTATACAAGCTCGCCGCCTTCAGCGTTTCACCTTCCGCACGACTCGTATCCGCCAGATTCGACACTTGCTCGATTTCGAGATGATCTTGCCCCGACTCGATCCCAACCCATTTCACCTTTAAGCGCTCCAGCCTAGAAACACTCGCTTGGTTGGTGCCGCGGTACTCACGATTGAGCTCTAACTGAATCTGTATGGCTTGCTGCAACAAGGCCGCGGCAGACTCCCACTCGTTTTTTGCAATAAGGGCATCTGCATCCCTCTCAAAATGCAGACTTTGTTGCAACATCGGTTCAGCCGCGAGATAGCGCGCCTGGCGCTGTAAGCGAGTGGCACGCCCGACATCGTAGGCCGAACTCAAGGGGAAGTTCTCATTGATTGCTTTCTGCTTCTCAAAGGCCTCTTGGTACTTATCCCGCGCGGCTTCATACGCTTTATCTTGCGCGAGGCTCCGCGCCTCAGATTCGGATGCCGCACTTTCGACCTTCAGATACTCTGCTGATAGATCTTGATACTGCTCCTCCAAATCCTCCACGCGTTGCGATGCCTCTGCATTATATCCGGGTAGCGCATCGACATACTGACGTTGCAAATCCAGCGCACGCTTCAACAACAATGCATCCTGCGGCTCCGCCGAACGCATCGCCAACACTTCCTCAAATTGCGACTCAACATCGAGGCTCTGCTCGCGCAGCGCGATCGCCTCAGCTGGGATCTCTACATCCGCAGTGAGCGCGCTATAATCGACTTCCTTAGGCCCAAATTGACTCAAGAACCAGAATAGCCCAAGGACACTCGTACAAACCATGACGATGAGCAACACGATCATGAATCGCTTAAGACCACTAGTTTCGTAGGATCGGCGGGAGCTGAGAGACTTCTTCAGGTTGACCATAAGGGAATTGGAGCTGGCACTGTAAACACGATCTGCCTAAATGAACCTTACGCTTCCCTCGCCGCAAGGCTAAAGGCTCCGTCAGTTGTCAGTTGTCAGTTCTCCAAGAAAGTGCATATCACGTTCTATCTCTTTCTTTCTTCTCACAAAATCGAAGTTTTCCATGTTTCAGCAGATTACGATACTCGGGCCAGGGCTTCTTGGCGCCTCCTTAGCTATGGCCGTAAAAGAACGCGGACTCGCCACGCGAGTCGTGACATGGTCCCGACGACCTGAGTCTCGCGCGAAATGCCTGAACCAAAGCTGGTGCGATACGGTGTTCGACTCCCCCGAAGAGGCCGTCATTGGCAGCGATCTAGTGGTACTCTGCACGCCCGTCCAAACCATCGTTCCACTCCTAGTGCAAATCAGGTCGGGACTCGCCGCAGATGCGCTGGTCACCGATGTTGGTAGCACCAAGAGCCTGATCTGCCGCGAAGCGCTCAGCGTTCTCGAGGGGCACTCGGCCAGTTTTCTCGGCGCACATCCCATGGCTGGCTCTGAACAAGCAGGCATGGAACATGCACAGTCCGACCTTTTTGAGAACGCGGCCTGCATCCTCACACCACTGGACGATGCCGCCGCTGAAGTAATCGCCAAACTCAGCGCTTTCTGGGATGCAATCGGCATGACTGTCTCAACCGTATCGCCCGAAAAACACGACGAAATCGTCGCCCACGTTAGCCATCTACCGCACCTGCTCGCCTCCACACTCTGCGGCTACCTCGCCGCGCAAGACGGCACTTGGCGTAATCTCGCCGGTGATGGACTGCGCGATACCACTCGCATCGCTTCCGGCGATCCGCAGCTTTGGAAGCAAATCCTCGAACAAAACAGCGACGAAGTCGTACGTGCCATCGAAGGCTTCGAGCTCCAGCTTCATCATCTCAAAACAGCTCTTCTTAACCAAGACTCACTCGGCGTCATCGCGCAACTCGAACGCGGCAAAACCTACCGCGATCAATTGTAAGTTGCATGGGCGCCACATTTTACAAAAAACAGCCATATTGACCGGGTTCGCGTCACGGCCAGCTTGGTCGTCACTTCGTTCCTCAGTACAGATTTTCTATCGTAAGACGCATGACTGATCCACTTCCCATCAAGCCGTTTATGCAGCAGCTCGACAACACCATCCAGTTGCCTGGCTCTAAGAGTATTACCAATCGTGCCCTGATTCTGGCCGCGCTCGCCGAAGGCGAAACTCGCCTCGAAGGTGCGCTGTTTAGCCGCGACACCCGCATCATGCTCCAAGCGCTCACTGTGCTCGGCTTTGAATGCACGGCCGACCAGACCGCCGCAACTATCACGATTAAAGGTCAAGGTGGCCGTATTCCAAACAGCACGGCAGAGCTGCACGTCGGCAACGCCGGCACCGCCGCGCGCTTCCTCACCGCCTTTCTCGCATTGCAAGCTGGCGGCACTTACACACTCGACGGAGATCCTGCCATGCGCGACCGCCCGATGTCCGGCCTGCTCGATGCACTGGTCGCACTCAATGCCGCCGAGTTTGAATTTCACGGGATGCCAGGGCATTTCCCATTCACGCTTAAAGCCAAAGGCTACAACGGCGGCACTGCCACAGTCGATGCGAGCGCCAGCAGCCAGATCCTCTCCGCACTGCTCCTCGCCGCACCCGCAGGTTCAGCCGATGTGAAAATTGCCAGCCCAGGCGTGCGACCCGCTTATGTCGCAATCACTCTGAAAATGCGTGAAGCTTTTGGTGCGGCTCCCGCCACCAGCGATGCTGAGGGTAACTATTCGCTCAAAGCACTTCACTATAAAGCTCCAAGCACTGGCATCTACTCGATCGAGCCTGACATTTCTGCAGCCAGCTACTTCCTCGCCCTCACATTACTTCAAGGCGGCCAGCTCACGATTCCAACTCTCAGCCCAGAACCACTCCAAGGCGACGCCCGCTTCGCCGAAGTACTCGCCCACCACGGCCTGCGCGTCGATGCCGAATCCAACCAATGGATCGCCAACTGTGCCGCTCCAGAGGCAATCGCCCTCGGCCATCGCGAAATCGATTTTAATCTCTTCTCAGACACCTTTTTAACCTACGCCGCGATTGCACCCCTACTCAGCGGATCCGTTCGCATTTGCGGCATTGGCCACACCCGCCACCAAGAGACTGATCGCATCGCTGGCATGGCCAACGAACTCTCAAAGCTGGGCCAGCTCGTCAAAGAAGAGGACGATGCCCTCACCATCAGTACCAAGCCTAACGAGCTACGCGCACGTGCAATGAAAGCTCGCAATGCAGGTCAACTGATCGAAATCGACACTTACGAAGACCACCGCTTCGCGATGAGCTTCGGAATTCTTGGCAGCTTCGACTTGATTGGCGATGGCAAGCCGTGGCTCGCCATCAAAAACCCAGAGTGCTGCGGTAAGACCTTCCCCGGCTTCTTTGCGGCCTTGGATCAATTGCGCGGATAAGTGACAAAGGAGTGTGGCCGACTCGCCCACGTTGAACCCATATTGACGCAAACGAGGGCGAGTCGCCCTCACTCCTTTGAGTTCAGAGCTCGGTTGTCGTCTGCCCCGTCCATAGGCCGAGCTTCGTCGCCGTCGCCGACACTGCAGCCACACATGCCGTCTCGGCACGCAGTACGTGTGCGCCTAGATGCGCGAGCCTCCAGCCGTTTTTACGGAACACATCGCGCTCATAAGAAGACCACCCACGCTCAGCCCCAAGCGCAATCACTGCGCTCGCAGCGGCATCGGGCAACACATCACCTAACGAACCACCCGCCTCGTAATTATCCAACGCCACATGCGTGTCCGCACCATGCAGCGCGGAGATTGCCGACTGCAGATCAGCATGTATCGCAACCTGAGGAAGATAGGTACTAAAAGCCTGCTCCGCGCCCAGTCGGATGCGATCCCGCCACTCATCTGTTTGCCACAGACTACTCTGCGCATACGAAGGTTCGCTGCGTTCGGCTTCGAAAAAATGAATGCTCGCCACGCCAAGACTCGCACCCTCAAACAGAATACGCTTCGCCGTATGTGGCCGTGGCAGGCCTATCAGCAAAGTCACCGGCAACGCGGCAGGTGCTGGCTCCGTGCCAACCACCTCCAGCTTGTAACTACCATCAGACTCCACGGCCACCACTTTCGCCCGCGCACGCGGCCCATTAACGAAGCCCAAAAATACCAAGGTGCCAACCTCTGCGCGCAGTACCTTACGCAAATGCTGCGCACGAGGATCGCTTCCTTCGAGTCGAACCGACTCAAAGGCTTCATCAAAAAGCATCAAATTCATAAACGAGGATACACTTTTGTTTTTTGCTGGAGGACTACCGTCCTCGGCGTACTCAAATAGGGACAATGTTCAACCGACGCAGCTAGACCGCTCGGACGCGGTCTCACCAAATAAAACAGAAAGCCACACTCGCCGATTAACGACGACGCCCGAAACGGCTCGATGCCGAATTGCGCTTACGACGCTTCGGCGGAGCAGCAGACTCACTGCGAATGATCGGTTCGTGAAAATAATTAAAGTCGTCTAGCTTACGCTGCTTAATCGGCTGATCGATAAATTTCTCAATCGCATCGAGCTTCGCCTGCTCATCGGGAGCGACCAAAGTCATCGCATCGCCTTCACGCTGCGCACGACCAGTGCGTCCGATCCTGTGTACGTAATCTTCCGCATGCTCCGGCACATCGTAATTGATGACGTGCGTCACGTTAGCGATGTCCAGACCGCGCGAAGCAATGTCCGTCGCGACGAGAATTTTCATCGTGCCGGCCTTAAACTGCTCCAAGGCCTTAGTACGAGCCTTCTGCTGAAGATTTGAGTGCATCGCGACACAACTGTAATCGCGCTCCTGCAACCAGCGAGCGATACGATCCGCACCCACTTTCATGCGGCAGAAAATAATCATGCTATCGACTTCCATGCTATCGATCAGAGCGATCAACAGGTCGAACTTCTGCATCGCGCCGACTGGATACACTTCGTGCTTCACTGTCTCAGCGGGCGTCAGTTTGATCCCGATAGAGACTTCGACTGGATCTTTCAGGCTCTTCGCGACTAAGCGTTTAATGTCGTCCGAAACAGTTGCCGAGAACAGCAACGTTTGGCGATTTGTGTTACACATCTTAATAATGCGCTGCACGTCGTCGATGAAGCCCATGTCGAGCATGCGATCCACTTCGTCGAGCACCAAGACTTCGACTGAGCGGAGGTCAAAATTGCCCTGTTGCAAGTGATCGAGTAAACGGCCAGGAGTGGCGATGACGACGTCCGCGCCTTCGCGCAACTCATCGAGTTGCTTACCATAGCCGACACCGCCGTGAATTAGGCAGCACTTCGGAGCACAATATTTACCATACGATGAAAATTGATCTTCGACCTGCGCAGCAAGCTCACGTGTTGGCCCAAGAATGAGACAACGAGGCGGAGCGCCTTGTTTGTGACCGCCGAGCCGATGTAGGATAGGCAGCGCATAAGCAGCAGTCTTTCCTGTGCCAGTCTGCGCAGAGCCGATGACATCCTTGCCCTCAAGAATGTGCGGAATGGAACCCGCTTGAATAGGAGTCGGCGTCGTGAAGCCGAACTCGTCGATAGATTTAAGAATAGACTCGTCGAGTCCAAGATCGTGAAACGTCATTATATGTGGTCTGGGTGAAAAGCCCGGCCAACTTACGCATCCGGGTCCAATTAAGAAGTCGCGTAGCGTGCGTGTATTTCTTTGAGAATCAAGGAGAAAGCATACCTGCCAAATATCTGGTATCACTCGCGACCTTCGACTTTGAAAATTTGTGATGCTCGACATCTGCGGCTTCAGACATAGCTTGAGTTATAAATGTCTGGTCTACGATCAACTCGAAATCTAGCCGCTCTTAGTGTCGTCATTCTGCTGCTATTAAGCGGAGGCCTTGCCCAATTGGACAACCCGTGGCTTTCGCTCGTCCCTAGCGGCGCAGCGCTCATAATCGTATTCATTACGCGCAGTGCGTTGATTGGGCTGTTAGTCGGCGCAATGTGTGGCGCCTTACTGGTGACCAATGGAGCGCCGCTCGCCGCGGCTGAGCAGCTCGCGCTGCAACAATTCTGGCCTATCTTTAGCTCTTCTTGGAAGCTGAGTGCGATTCTATTTACCTTGATCTTGGGAGGCTTCGTTGCGCTGGTCGAGGCGGGAGGTGGCCTGCAAGGCTTGGTCCACCGATTGCTCGGCTCTGGGCGAGCGCCGCACAAGCGCATGCAATTTACGGTGTTTGGATTTGGTCTATTGGTGTTTTTCGATGGCTTGGCGAACACGATGTTAATTGGCCGACTATTGCGCTCGGCGGCAGATCGCTGCGGTGTTTCGCGGCAGAAATTGGCCTATCTCGCGGATACGACGGGGTCTGCGGTGGCGTGCTTGGCGTTTATATCCACGTGGATTGCCTTTCAGCTATCGATGATCCACGAGGGCTTTGCCTTGGTCGGCCGTGAGGTCAGTGCCTATGCCTATTTCTTTAAATCCCTGCCCTTTAATTACTATTGCTGGTTCGCACTGATACTAGCCTTGGTCTCTATTACGCGAGAGTTCAACCCAGGCCCAATGGCTAAGGCCGAACGCGTGGCCCGAGACATGCCGCTTCGCGATCCAGAAACGTCACCCATTCATGCCAACCATTGGGGCTTAGCGATTGTGCCAATCTTAGTGCTCACATTCTCAATCCCCCTAATGACTTATGTGATCGGCGCGGATTCGCTGTTGCCGTTCAGCCTGAGCAAATTCGCGCAGGCCTACGGACGCGCTGAGACTTATGTGCCACAGATTCTCGTGGCCGCCAGTGTCCTGGCTTCGTTAGTCGCTGCCGCTGCGCTGATGTCGACTGCGAAGACCGCAAAAACACGCGCGCAATCCTCAGCTGGCAGGGTCTTCCTGTCGGGCGTGCGGGAAATCGCAAGGCCAACGGTGGTACTGATTGCAGCGTGGATGTTGGGCGCGGCAATTAGTCAACTAGGGACAGCGGATCATCTAAGTGCCTTACTTGAAGGACGCATATCGGCGGGATTCCTGCCGGCGATGATCTTTTTGTTGGGCGCGGTAATTTCATTCTCAACCGGCACCTCGTGGGGCACGATGGGCGTGCTCATGCCGTTGGCGATTCCAGTAATTTTTGCCGTAAGTGGTGAGAGTTCAGACGCAGAGCGAGATCGTTATGTCGCCGCCGCGATTGGCGCAGTCTTCAGTGGTGCGGTCTTCGGCGATCACTGTAGTCCCTTTAGCGATACCACAATTGTCGCATCGATCGCCTCAGGCGTTGATCCTTTGGATCATGTGCGCACGCAGATGCCGTTCGCACTGATTGCAGCATTGGTCGCATTAGTGCTCGGATTCTTGCCGACGGGGTTTGGTTTGCCCGCTTGGGCCGGCATCGGACTCGGCGGAGCTTGCTTGGTATTGCTCCCTAACTGTTTCTCGCAAACGCGATGAGATCACTCACCGTTACCATCAAAGACACAGGGTCAGAATAATGTGCGCGTCTCGTTCTTAAGCGACACCGCCGAAAGCTTGCGCTCACCCTGCAAACTCCATTAAATCATTCGCTATGACATCGTCCTACCGAGGCCGCATCGCACCGACCCCCACAGGTTATTTACACCTTGGACACGCGCGCACCTTTTGGATCGCCATGGAGCGCGCTCGTGAGGCTGGCGGCAGACTGATCTACCGCGATGAGGATATCGACCCCGAACGCTGCAAACCAGAATTTGCCGAAGCAGCAATTGAGGATCTGCAGTGGTTCGGCTGCAACTGGGATGAAGGCCCTGATGTTAATGGGCCTCACGCCCCCTACCGCCAAAGCGAGCGCATGCCAGTATTTCTCGATGCTTGGAAGCATCTTAAAGAAGCCGGTTTCATCTACCCCTGCGATCAATCCCGCAAAGATGTGCGCAGGGCTACTCAGGCCCCGCACGACGACGAGGAAAGCGGCGAATCGATTTACCCCGAGGATTTACGCCCGCCAATCGGCACCGGTAAAACCGCCAAGGCTCCAGGCGACACAAATTGGCGCTTTCGCGTGCCCAGCGATCGAAAGATCGAGTTCGACGACCTTTGCCTTGGCCCCTGCGCTTTCGAGTGCCTGCGTGACTTTGGTGACTTTCTGGTCTGGCGCAAAGATGGACAACCCGCTTACGAGCTCGCCGTCGTGGTCGATGATGCCGCGATGGCCATCACCGAAGTCGTGCGCGGAGAAGACCTGCTCATCTCGACTGCCCGCCAATTGCTGGTCTACGAGGCCCTCGGCCTGCGCGCGCCAGAGTTTTACCACGCCCCACTACTTTGCGACTCTAGCGGCCAGCGGCTC
>JGI20159J14440_10001768_pt1 | contig 15249 bp, 16 predicted proteins | sample COG_09_FD_14440 | JGI IMG/M metagenome (IMG submission 14440) | reverse complement strand
GCGACAAAACCGTCGATTTCCGCTTTTGATTCGGTTTCTGTCGGCTCAATCAACAAACACTCGGGGACCAATAACGGAAAATAGGTCGTTGGGGCATGATAACCATAGTCCAGCAGGCGTTTTGCAAAATCCATTGCCGTGACGTGTTGATGCTTGGCTTCGCTTGCGAGGGTGACAATGAATTCATGGGTTGCACGGCGCGCAGGATAAGCCAGCGTGTAGCCCGCTTTCTCCAAAGACTTCGCCAGATAATTCGCATTGAGGGTTGCGTATTCCCCCACCCGATTCATACCCTCGGCGCCAAGCAAGCGAGCATAGGCATAGGCTCTCAGCAAGATACCGGCATTGCCCATAAAACTCGATAATCGGCCGATCGTGTCAGGAATATCCTTATGATCCAACCAGCGATAGGTCCCATCTTCATCCATGCCAACGGTTGGCGTTGGTAAAAACGGTGCCAGCCGCGCCCCCACACCCACCGGACCCGAACCAGGACCGCCACCACCGTGAGGCGTGGCAAACGTTTTATGAAGATTCATGTGCAACACATCGAATCCCATATCCCCAGGTCGCACTTTGCCCAAGATTGCATTCAAGTTCGCGCCATCGTAATACAAAAGCCCACCGGCCTCGTGCACGGTCTCCGCAATTTCCTGGATCTGGCGCTCAAAGACGCCACAGGTTGACGGATTGGTCATCATAAGCCCGGCCGTTCTTGGACCAACGGCCGCTTTAAGCGCCTCAAGATCCACATCCCCTTCTTTCGTCACCGGGATTTCTCGCACTACGAAACCGCACATGACCGCGGTTGCCGGGTTTGTGCCATGAGCGGCTTCTGGCACCAGAATCTCAACCCGCTCGTGATCGCCGCGCTTTTGATGATAGGCGCGAATCATTGCAACCCCAGCAAATTCGCCTTGGGCGCCCGCCATCGGGGTGAGCGATACCGCTTGCATGCCCGTCACATCTTTAAGGTAGTTTTGCAGTTCATAAGCGCACGACAAATACCCTTGGCTGTTGGCGAGTGGCGCCAGCGGATGTCGTTTGAGGAACCCCGGAATACTCGCGACCGCATGGGCGCCCCGCGGATTGTATTTCATCGTGCAGGACCCAAGCGGNTAAAACTGTTTATCAATGGCAAANTTCTTGGAAGACAGGTTGGTGTANTGCCGGACCACTTCCAGTTCAGACACCTCCGGCAGCCCGAGGGTACTCGACCGTGCGTGGACCCCTAGGTCATTCGCCAGCTCGGATGAAACCCCTTCGGCGGCAACATACTGGGCTCTGGCCATTCGGCCCGGCCGACTGTGTTCGTAAATCAACATGTTGCTTTGACCTCCTCGATCACCTCGGCCAATAAACGCGCAAACAGATCGATATCTGCCGCGGTTTTCGTTTCGGTCACATTCACCAAAAGGCAATGGGCCATGCCGGTTACCCAATCTCCAAGCGCAAGGCCAGGCAGAACCCCGCGAACGGCCATCTTTTCAACGACCCGGCTGGCGTCAACTGGCAATGCCAGAACCCGCTCATGAAACACAGGCCCGCTAAAGCGCGCCGTGACACCGTCAATTTGGCATGCTAAATCCGTTAACGCATTGATCCCTGCATGGGCGGTTAGCGCCACCTGACGCAGGCCCTCATTGCCCAGCAAACTCATATAAATCGTCGCCGCAGTCACCAACAACCCTTGATTGGTGCAGATGTTAGAGGTCGCTTTACCTCGGCGGATATGCTGCTCCCGGGCTTGCAATGTCAGGGTATAGCCAGGCTGACCCGTTTGGTCTACCGTTCGGCCAATAATCCGACCCGGCATCTGTCGCACAAATTGCTGTCGACAACACATGAAGCCCAAATACGGGCCGCCGGACGCGAGCGGTATACCCAAGGGTTGACCCTCCCCAACGGCAATGTCGGCGCCCCGAGCGCCCCATTCACCGGGCGGCTTAATGAGCGCCATGGCCGTTGGATTGACGACCCCAATCACCAGCGCGCCGGCGCTGGCAGCCAGGTCCGTTAAAGAGTCGACGTCATCGAGACCACCAAAAAAATTCGGATAACTGATGACCAACGCTGCCGCACCGTCCAGCGCCGCCTCGACCGATCCAGGTAGGCAGCCTGTACTGGGATCGTGGTCGAGCACATCGAGGATCAAACCCTGATTTTTAACAATCGTATGGCAGACCGCGTGATAGTTGGGGTTAAGGTTACCCGCGACCACAATCCGATTACTTTTATTGGATTTATTGGCTCGAACCGCCATCAACATGGCTTCCGCCAAGGCGGTTGCGCCGTCATAGACCGAGGCATTGGCAACATCCATCGCCGTGAGCCGGGTCATCATGGTTTGAAATTCATAAATTAATTGCAAGGTGCCTTGGGAGGCTTCCGCCTGATACGGCGTATAGGCTGTCATAAATTCACCGCGGCCCACCAAGTCCCAAACTGCCGCCGGGATATGATGCTCGTAGGCGCCTGCGCCTAAAAAGCTCAAATCAACTTCATCGAGTCGTGCCCGTTGGTCCATCAACCGCTGCAGCGCCATCTCGGAGATGCCCGCGGGCACCTCGCTTAAGGTTGCGGCGCGCAGGTTTCGTGGGATTTCATCAAACAACGCATCAATATTNGGCACCCCGATGGCGCCTAACATTTCCTGCTCGTCTAATGCNGTGTGGGGAATAAAGGGCATNTAGCANTTCCTCAAAAAGATCAGTGATCGTCCGCCGCGCAGAGCGCCCGATAGTCTTCCGGTGTCAGTAGTTCATTCAACGCCTTGTCATCAGTCGGCTGCAGTCTGAAAAACCAGCCTTCATCAAAGGGCGCCTCGTTGACCGTTTCCGGCGCAGAATCGAGTGCTTCGTTACTACTAATAATGGTGCCAGCAATCGGCGCGTAAATATCAGAGGCCGCTTTGACAGACTCAACGACAGCCACTTCTTCGCCCACCTGAACCGCTCGACCTACCTCCGGTAATTCAACAAACACGACGTCTCCCAACGCATCCTGCGCGTGATCGCTGATGCCAACCGTTACGGTGCCATCGGCTTCTAATCGCGCCCACTCATGGGAGGGCAGATAACGAACATTGTCTCGAGTTTCAGCCATGGTTCATGGTCCTCATTGTGTGATGTCTACGAAATTACTGTGTAAACGGGCTTGCCGTGCCGCACGAACGGTAGTGAGACGGGTTCTAACGGTAGTCGTTTTCCCCGAATTTCAACAAACAACGGCTGGGTGGCAGCGCTGACTCGCGCAAATCCAATACCGCCTTGTAAGGTCGGCGAGAAGGCCCCACTGGTCAGCTCCCCAACACATGCGGCCCCGCTATAAACCGGGTAATGCGCCCGGAGCACGCCCCGCTCTTTTAAGATCACCCCAATCAAACGCGGCTGAACGCGCGCGGCTCGCGCAGCTTGCACAGCGCCTTCCCCAATGAAACCACGGTCATTGTGAACCACCGTCCAGGCCATGTTACAGGCAAGCGGGGACACCCCTTCATCCATATCGCTGCCATATAGGTTCATGCCCGCTTCGAGCCGCAAGGTGTCCCGCGCACCCAGGCCAATGGGGTGAACGCCGCCGGCTAACAGAGCCTGCCAAAGTGCTTCAGCGCCGGCGTTGGGTAGAATAATTTCGGCGCCCTGCTCGCCGGTATACCCCGTGCGGGCAAAAAACCAATCGCCCGCGAAGCCACTTTCGAACACGGCCAATTCGCTGAGCAAACGCGCTTGTGCTGGATCAAGGACAGACTGCAAGATGCTGAGCGCTTTCGGGCCTTGCACGGCAAGAATCGACAACTGCGCGGGCGTTACGACAACCACCTCAAAGGCTTCTGCACACGCCCTGATCCAGGCCAGATCTTTTTCGCGCGTGGCGCAATTCACAACCAGGCGGTACCCTTCATTCAATCGATAGACGATCAAATCATCCAAGACCCCGCCCTCATGATTCAGCATGGCGCTATACAGGGCCTGGCCCGAAGCCTTCAATCGATCAACATCATTGGCCAATAATTTTCGAAGAAACGCCTTGGCCTCCGAGCCAAGAATATCAATGACCGTCATGTGGGAGACATCAAACATGCCTGCAGACTCGCGGACCCATTGATGCTCATCCAACTGAGAGCCATAGTGAATGGGCATTTCCCAACCCCCAAAATCCACCATTTTCCCGCCCGCATCAATGTGGCATGAATTGAGACACGTTTTCTTTAGCATGAGCCGTCCTTCGCAGAGACTTTATTGTAACCAGTTTCGATCGCGCTCACGCCGAAACTAAATCAGCTTCACTAGGAATTTTCTTCATGTCGGCATGGATTACAGATGGCCTGCTGCCGCCAAGCTGAGCGCTTGTTTCAGGCGGGTCTGGTTCTGCAACCATCGCATGCCCGTGCTTCGCGCCAGTCTCAATAAAGGACTTGGGGGATCAAACACGCGTTTGAGCAGATCCGTCGCGGCGGTCATTCTTAAATTGACAGGGCGACGCTGCGCCTCATAGCGCCTCAGCGCCTCGCTCAATGACTGTCTTTGATCGAGCCTTAGGTTCTCGATGGCTTGTGACAGGCTAACGACGTCTGCAAATCCTAAATTTAATCCCTGCCCGGCCAACGGATGAATGCTGTGGGCGGCGTCCCCCACTAAGACCGACCGGCCTTTTGCATAGCGGATCGCGTGCTGCTGTTGAAGCGGAAACACGGCGCGCGCGCCGATCGCGGTCACGGGCCCTAAAGGGCGCGCACTATGCACTGAAGCCATTGCCGCAAATTCTTTTTCACTGCAATGCAACTGCGCTTGGGCCTGGGTCGACGACCAAACGAGCACGCTATGATTCGGCTCCGGTAACGGTAAAAAGGCCAATGGCCCCTCTGGCGTAAAACTTTGCCGCGCAATCCCTTGATGCGGCAAAGCCGTTTCCGAAACGCACACCAATGCCGTTTGATCATAGCGCCAGGCAACGCTTTGAATGCCCAGCAAGTCTCGGGTGCGCGAGGCACTGCCGTCCGCGCCAATTAAAAGCCCGCTTTGGATTGTCTCGCCGGTCGTCAGCGTGATCGACACCGTTTCGTCATCCTGCTGAAGATCAACAATGCCAACTTCAAACTGTTGGGTCAGCGCCTCGGCAATCGATGGTTGGCCAAGCGCGTTGAATAATGCGTTCAGCAACCGATGATTTTCAATGATATAACCGGCGGACGGCAATGACAGTTCGCCGCTGCCATCACCGTCCCAAACCGTCATGCCCGAAACAGAACAACCCGCTTGATCAAAAAACGCCGGGGCGACCCCCAATTGCGTGAGGAATTTAACCGAGGCGGGATTGATGGCGCTCACCCTGGGGGATCGATCAAGCCCAAGGACCTGGGTTGCCCACTGGTGGCACTCGGCGCTAAGCCATGATCAAAAATGAGACCCTTTAACCCTTGGCGCGTTAACGCCAGGGCCGCCGAGAGTCCAACGAGGCCGGCGCCAGCAATGACAAAATCATATCGCGCCATGATCAGACTCCTGACAAACTCGGAAACTCATACGCTCGGCTTCATCAAGCGGGCCTGCTTGGGCTGGGTTCCGCGTCGATTGCGATCGTCAAAACCACCACGCGAATGTATTCAAGAATCTCCATAAAATCGCTTTCATTGTCTTCCGAGTCCGGGACTGGGGCCAATGAACGCGCGATGGCAGCAAGATCCTCGAGCATTTCTCGAATATCAGGCTGCGCCAACAAGCCTTCGGCGTGTTGCGCCAATCCCACCCCGTGTAAAAAACCGCTACACCAGCAGGTCAATTCCGAAAATCGCTCATCCATTGGGGCATCGTCGTCCGGCAACAGGAGCGTCAGATCAAAGTCCGAAAATTCTTCTAAACTTTCAACCGCCGCCTGATGCAGCTCAGAAGTGACCTGCATCAAATCTTCGCTGACGGTGGTCAGTGCAAGCCAGTCTGCAACGGTCTGTTGCGGGAGCTTTTTTTGGCGCCTATCAGCCAGCGCGGCATGCGCGACGATCTGGCCATGGAATTCTGCGGGCCCGCAATCACTACCTGCCGCTTTCAATAAGTCTGTAATAGAGTCGGTCACCGATTGTTGTCCCAATATACGCGCCCCTATTGTATGAGAAAGTCCTGTTCCAGGCGAGGTACAACCATCACAGAGCCTGCTTTGAATTGACCTTGGTCCTAGCCGACCTATATATTAACGGATTCGCTAAGGAGCCGACCTTGAGCCCGACTGACCTGGAAACCAAACTCGACGAACTGACCCAACTCTGCGAGGCGTTGCTTTTAAAGCAGCAACAGCTCAGTTCAGACAATCAACGTCTCACTCAGGAACGCGCGCAGCTCCTTGAACGCAATGTAGCCGTTAAAAGCAAAGTTGAAGGCATGATTCTTCGACTCAAATCTCTGGAGCAAGACTAAGATGGCGACGTCTGAAACCATTACTGTTTCTATTTTTGATAAAGACTACCCGGTCAGCTGCCCGGCCGATGAGGTTCAAGCGCTCAGGGATTCGGCTTTCTACCTGGATCAAAAGATGCGCGAGATTAAGAAGTCCGGCAGCGTGCTCGGCCTAGACCGTCTTGCCGTCATGGCCGCATTGAACATTACGAACGATTTTTGTCCGTCGACCGAGCGCATCAAACCTCACGGCTGTCGCTTGCGGATAATCATGAAGTGCTTAAACACAGCGAGCAGCGCGTTGATGCCTTGATTGAAGTTTTAAAGGCCAGCAGCCTCTAACCCGGATTGGTGCACAATCCGTCGCGCCTTTCACCTCGAGACTGTTATACTGCTGCCGCGCCCTGGGTTGTTTGCCAGTCGATATGTCCTCGACCCTTTAAGCGACCGCTAGGGGGTCTTTTTTCGAGTCTTGTGCGCATATCCGTTTTGCGGGGAGCCTTCGGATCGTTGGAGACCACCGTCTTGAACCGCAGGGTTCAAGGGCCTTTCAGACAGCGGCAACTTGGGGCGTCATCCGTTGGAGCACAATCATGGTTATCACGACCCTTCGAGCCTTAGATACTTCGTGCGGCTGTAACAACAAGGAGATTGGACGCTTTGGTTCAAGCGAGTAGAAAGGCCCTGCGCAGTCAACGCCGAGGTCTCACCCAAACAGAACAACGACGAGCGGCAGAGGCCGTTGCACAATCTGCAAANCACCTGATTGCGAATCTGAATCTTCGAACCCTCGGCGCCTACTGGCCAAACGACGGCGAGTTGTCCGGCTTGCCGATCCTGCAAGAAGCCCTGGTTCTTGGGCTCACCTGCACATTGCCCATTATCTCGAACCAATCCTTAACGTTTGCTCGCATCGGCCCAACCACCCGCTTTCACCCTAATCGCTACGAAATTCTAGAACCCATCCAGGACGCGGACAGCGAGGTCCCTTTGCTGCAACATGACGCGCTCTTTATGCCTTTGGTCGGCTTTAACGAAACCGGCGCGCGATTGGGTATGGGTGGCGGCTACTATGATCGGACCCTTGCGCACTGTTTGGCCGAGCCCAAAAGGCCAGTCTTAATCGGACTCGCCCACGGGTTTCAGCAGTGCTCATTTCCCACCAACCCATGGGATATTCCGCTGGACTATGTTTTAACACCGGAAGAAATCTTTCAGATCAAAATCGAGTAAACCGCGCGAAGCGCTGGAGCTGCTATGACCATCAGAACCATTATTCGCATGGGCCATCCAAGCCTACGAACGCCTGCTACGCCCTTTCCTGAAAAGGATATCAACACGCCCCGCTTTCGCGACTTGATCCGAGATATGCGTGACACCCTTCACGATGCGGGTGGCATCGGCTTAGCCGCGCCGCAAATCAATGACATGGTCCAGGTGGCCATCATCGAAATCGACGAGGGCCCTTCGCGCTATGGGGATTTGGGCGCCGTTGAATTCAGTGTTTTTGTTAACCCCCGGGTCACCGTTTTAAACCCAGAAACCAAAGGCTATTGGGAAGGATGCTTGTCTGTGCCGGGCTTACGCGGGTTCGTCAATCGGCCCCAGTCTATTCAGGTTGACTACTTGGACGCCGACGGTTGTGCCCAGCAACGCTGTTTTAATGGCTTTGCCGCAACCGTTGTCCAACACGAGTTCGATCATCTCATCGGGAAACTCTATATCGACCATATTGCCGATCCGGCCCTGCTGTCGTTTGAAGCAGAATTTGAGCAGTTCCACCTCAGCGCGGAGGATTAGACCCTTTACGATGGTCACGAGCCTCGGCGCGACCTGCAATTAAGATCGTCGTTCAGAAAACGGGCTCAACCTACATTGGGGTAAGGACACGCTTACCTTTCCGCGAGCTGGACAGGCAGCCGACCCCTGCGACCCCTACGCCTCAAAGACGGAGGTGGTCATCGCAATTCGAGCGGCAGACGCTTCCTCGGCCTGGCGCAGATCAGGTACTCTTCAACCATCACAAACCGTGACCGGGGCTCAAATCATGAATCAAGATGAAATCAAACGTCTCCTTGGGATCAAAGCGGCCGACTACATTGACCCCTGGTTGCAGGTTGATGCGTACATTGGCGTTGGGACCGGCTCCACAGCGAACCATTTTATTGATGCCCTGGCTGGCGTGCAGCACCGGTTTGCGGGGGCGGTCGCAAGCTCGGTTGCATCGGCTGACCGATTGAAATCCCACGGTATTCGCGTCGTTGAGCTCAACGAGGTGTCATCGCTGGCGGTCTACGTCGATGGCGCTGATGAAATCAATCCCGCCTTTAGCATGATCAAAGGCGGTGGCGCGGCCCTCACCCGTGAGAAGATCGTGGCCAGCGCAGCAGATCAATTTGTGTGCATTGCCGACAGCAGCAAATGGGTCGAGCAGCTCGGCGCCTTCCCTCTGCCCATCGAAGTGATTCCGATGGCGCGGTCCTTGGTCGCGCGGAAGTTGGTCGGCCTGGGCGGCACGCCCGTGCTGCGAGAAAACACCCGGACCGATAATGGCAACGAAATATTAGATGTGCACGATCTCAACATCACAGACCCCGCTCACTTGGAGTCGCAAATTAATCAGATAGCCGGCGTCGTGACCAATGGTCTGTTTGCGAGGCGAGGCGCCGATGTTTTGTTAATGGATGTCGACGGCGAGGTGCGTATCCAAAAGCGGCGCGGCAGCGCTTAAAATCGGCCCTTTTCCAAGCGCGTCATCAAACCGCGGCCGCATCAAGCGTAATGGCCAGCCATTGCTTCAAGCGAAATCGGCTTAATCTTAGAGGCATTGCCCGCCGTGCCAAAGTCCTCGTACCGGGCTTTGACAATGTCCTTCATCGCGACCATCGATGCGGCTAAATATTTTCTGGGATCAAATTCGGCCGGATGTTCTGCTAAAAATTGCCGGATCGCACCGGTTGAGGCAAGCCTTAGATCGGTGTCGATGTTGATCTTACGAACGCCATGTCGAATCCCTTCCTGAATCTCAGAGACGGGCACGCCATAGGTTTCTGGGATCTCGCCGCCGAAAGCATTAATCACCTTCAACCACGCCTGAGGCACACTGGATGAGCCATGCATCACCAAGTGCGTGTTCGGGATTTTTTGATGGATCGCTTTAATCCGCTCGATCGCCAGAATATCGCCCGTTGGGGGTCGGGAAAACTTATAAGCGCCATGACTCGTGCCAATGGCAATCGCCAGCGCATCACAATCAGTTTGTTGAATAAAATCCGCGGCTTGATCTGGATCCGTTAACATTTGCGCCATCGACAAGGTGCCACTGGCGCCCACGCCATCTTCTTCTCCGGCCTCACCCGTTTCAAGCGAACCCAAGCACCCGAGCTCGCCTTCAACGGTTACGCCGCAAGCATGGGCCATCGCAACGGTCTGTTGCGTCACCAAAACGTTGTATTCATAGCTTGCCGGGGTTTTTTGATCTTCCAAGAGCGAGCCATCCATCATGACCGATGAAAAACCCAGTTGGATAGAGCGCTGGCACGCCGCCGGTGAGGCACCATGATCCTGGTGCATCACCACAGGAATATGTGGAAATTCTTCAATGGCGGCCAAAATTAAATGCCGTAAAAAATTACTGCCTGCGTACTTCCTCGCGCCCGCCGAAGCCTGCACGATCACTGGGCTATCGGTTTCATCGGCGCTCTCCATAATGGCGCGGATCTGTTCCAAGTTATTCACATTAAATGCCGGCACGCCATACTGATGCTCGGCTGCGTGGTCCAATAGTTGCCGCATGCTCACTAAAGCCATTGCTTTACTCCTGTTCTAACGAATGGATGACCAATTGGTCCTGTGCGACCCTCGCCTCAAGCGCCGCGATGGCGGGCAGGGTTTTACCTTCAACAAATTCAAGAAATGCGCCACCCCCGGTTGAAATATAACTGATCTGATCAGCCGCCCCAAAGGCGTCAATGGCGGCCAAAGTATCGCCGCCACCGGCCAGTGAAAACGCCGGACTTGCGGCAATCGCCTCGGTAAGCGTGCGGGTGCCCCCGGCAAAAGCCTCAAACTCAAAAACGCCCAATGGCCCATTCCAGATGATGGTCGCAGCACCCTGAATCATCGGCAGCAAGGCCGCCATGGTCTGCGGCCCGAGATCCAAGATCATGTCTGCATCAGTAACCGCCTCAACCGGCTTCACCACGGCGCGCGCATCGGCGTGTAACTGATCGCTCACGACGACATCAATGACCTCGGGCACCTGGACCCGCGTGCGGATGCGCTTGGCAGCCTCAATCAGACCAGGCTCATGCAAAGACCGCCCCACGTCAAAGCCTGCGGCCGCGATAAAGGTATTGGCAATACCACCCCCAACAATCAAGGTGTCGACTTTTTGACTCAGCGCCTCAAGCACTTCTAGCTTGGTTGAGACTTTACTACCCCCAACAATGGCCACCACAGGCGCTTTTGGCTGCTCTAGCGCCTTGGACAATGCCGACAACTCCGCGGCCAGCAAGGGCCCAACACAGACCGCTGGTGCATATTGGGCAACCCCGGCTGTTGAAGCTTGGGCGCGATGCGCCGTACCAAACGCGTCCATTACAAAAATATCGCACAGCGCGCCCAATTGCCTCGACAAGCCTGCATCATTGGCTTTTTCGCCAACATTGATCCTGATATTTTCCAGCAAGACGATTTTCGCTTTTGTGGCGGGCAACCCATCCAAATATTGGTCCACCAACGCAACCTCTTGACCCAAAAGCTGTTCGAGCACCTGCGCCACCGGCGCCAAACTGACCTCAGGCTGATCGGCTAACGCAACGCCTTCTTTCGGACGACCGAGATGCGACATGACAATCACCTGCGCGCCTTGCGCCAAGGCATACTGCAAGGTTGGCAAGGCTGCGCGAATGCGAGCCTGGCTGGTCACCCGACCATCCTTCATGGGCACATTTAAATCCTGACGGATGAGCAACCGCTTCCCGGTGATTTCAAAATCCGAAAGACTCGGCAAGCGCATCTCAGAGCAATTCCTTGACCGTCGCCACAATATGCTCAGCGCTAAAGCCAAAATGGGCGAGCACATCCGGCCCAGGGCCGGACTCACCAAAACGATCTAAACTCACTACCGCGCCGTCTAGGCCCACCCACTTACGCCAATAGTCACCATGGCCTGCTTCAACCGCCACGCGAACGCGGCGGTCTTTTGGTAGCACCTGCTGCTGATAGTGATCAGGTTGGACGGCAAACACTTCAGCGCAGGGCATCGAGACCAAGCGTGTCGGCTGGCCACCGGCGGTTAAGGTCAGTGCGGCTTGACGGGCGATTTCAACTTCCGAACCCGTTGCAATCAGAATTGCGACGGGCGTCGAGGCTGGTTCAAATAAAATATACCCGCCTTGGTCAATCGCGCTGAGCTGATCGGCATCCCGGTCTTGGTGCGCGAGATTTTGTCTCGAGAACACGAGCGCCGTTGGGCCTGCCCGGCGCTCAATCGCCGCTTGCCAGGCGCTCACGGTCTCGACCGTATCGCAAGGTCGCCATACTTGCAGGTTGGGTGTGGTGCGCAAATTGGTTAACTGCTCGACCGGCTGGTGGGTCGGTCCGTCTTCGCCTTGCCCAATACTATCGTGGGTATACACGTGGATATTCTGCAGCCCCATCAAGGCTGACATCCGCACCGCATTCCGGGCATATTCCATAAACATCAAAAAGGTTCCGGTAAACGGAATCAGGCCCCCATGTAAGGCCAAGCCATTGGCGATCGCGGTCATACCAAATTCGCGCACGCCATAGTAAACATAGTTCCCACTGGCGTCTTCGGCCGTGATGGGCGCGGCGGCAGGCCAGTTGGTATTGTTCGATCCGGATAAATCCGCAGAGCCGCCAAGGAGTTCCGGTAATAGCGCCGAAAGCTGAGCAATGACTTCGCCGGAGGCTTGCCGGCTGGCCAGTACTTTGCCGGCGCTTGGGCATCACGCCGCAGGGTTGCCATCGCCTCGGGCCAGATTGCGGGCAATTCGCCCTGCATCCGACGCGTTAAGTCTTGCGCTAATTCGGGAAATGCTTCGGTGTAAGCTGCAAAGGTCTGCTGCCAGCCGGCTTCTGCGGCTGCCCCGCTTTCAAGGGCATCCCAATCATTCTTCAGCGCCTCAGGAATGACGAAGGGTGCGTGGGACCAATCCAGCGCCGCTCGGGTCAGCGCAATTTCATCATCACCCAAGGGCGATCCATGACTGCCCGCAGTGCCGCCTTTATTGGGCGAGCCGAACCCGATGGTGGTTTTACAGCAGATCAAAGTTGGCTGAGACAGATTGGCTTTCGCCTCACGAAGGGCTTGGCTCACCGCGTCCGCATCATGACCATCCACCGCGCGCATCACATGCCAGCCGTAAGCTTCAAATCGGGCAGCGGTATCATCGGTAAACCAACCGGTAACAGGACCATCAATCGAGATGCCATTGTCATCATACAAACAAATGAGCTTGCCCAGACCAAGGGTACCAGCCAACGAGCAGGCTTCATGAGAAACCCCCTCCATCAAACAACCATCGCCCGCAAAGACGTAGGTATGATGATCAATAATGTCGAGAGGTTTGCCCATCCGCACCCACCTGATTAAAGGTGCTCGCTAGCGATTTCTCCGCCAACGCCAGCCCCACCGCATTGGCCAGTCCCTGCCCCAGCGGGCCGGTGGTGGTCTCAACGCCGGGCGTATAACCGAGTTCAGGATGCCCTGGGGTTTTAGAGCCAAGCTGACGAAAGGCTTTTAAGTCATCCAGACTGACGTCATAGCCCGTTAAGTGCAGCAAGCTATAAATCAGCATAGAGCCGTGGCCATTGGAGAGCACAAACCGGTCTCTGTTCCACCAATTGGGATTGCCCGGGTTATGCTTTAAGAATTGTCCCCAAAGCACTTCAGCCATGTCCGCCATGCCCATGGGCGCGCCTGGATGACCTGATTTTGCGGCTTGAACCGCATCCATTGCTAGGGCTCGAATGGCATTAGCGCGCGCTCTTGATGTGCTCATGGCAAACCTTTTTAAGGGAAAAACCCATTGTCGCACACGAGCCAGACTGGACAAATACTCGGTTCTTAGTTTTTAACCAACTGTATTAAAAATCTGACTAAAGAACATGAAATCAGCTCACCCGGGACGAGTAGTCGTCTTTAAGCGAAATAGGTAACATGGCGGATCAAGTTTGACGAGACAACATCATGAATAAAGGCAGTGTCTTCACATCAGAATCGGTCTCAGAAGGACACCCTGATAAAGTTTGCGATCAGATTTCTGATGCCATTTTGGACGCCATTATCGCAATTGACCCTAATGCGAGAGTTGCCTGTGAAACGCTCGTCAAAACGGGCATGGTTCTCCTTGCTGGAGAAATCACAACTAGCGCTGAAATAGATTACGAGCAAGTTGCTCGGCAAACCATTCTTGATATTGGTTACAACAGCTCTGATGTTGGTTTTGATGGTGCCTCCTGCGCCGTGTTAAACGTGCTTGGCAAGCAATCGCCGGACATTGCCATGGGGGTAGATGAGTTCGACGATCACGAACAAGGCGCGGGTGATCAGGGCATCATGTTTGGCTTCGCTAGCAATGAGACAGACGTTTTGATGCCGGCGCCAATCACTTATGCGCATTTGCTTATGAGGAAGCAAGCAGAACTTCGGAAGAATGGTCAACTGAAGTTCCTACGACCGGACGCAAAGAGTCAGGTAACCTTTCGATATGACCAAGACGGCGTCGCACAAGGCATTGAGGCGGTTGTGTTATCGACCCAGCACGATCCTGATATCAGCTTGAAAGATCTTCAGGAAGCGGTCATGGAGGAGATCATTAAGCCCGTGTTGCCCGCCAACTGGTTATCAAAAGACACGAAGTATTTTATCAATCCCACCGGTAATTTCGTCATCGGCGGCCCGGTTGGTGATTGCGGACTCACGGGCAGGAAAATCATTGTTGACACTTATGGCGGCATGGCTCGGCATGGCGGCGGCGCGTTTTCAGGCAAGGACCCGTCAAAAGTTGATCGTAGCGCGACCTATGCGGGCCGATATGTTGCTAAGAATCTTGTTGCAGCCGGCATTGCCGATCGCTGCGAAATCCAAATCTCTTATGCTATCGGCGTCGCAGAGCCCACCTCGATCAGTGTCAATACGTTTGGCACAGGTAAACGCTCTGACGAAAAAATCGAGGCCCTGGTTCGCAAATATTTTGACCTGCGACCCAAGGGTTTGATTGAGATGCTTGATCTCAAACGACCGATTTTTCAGCCTACCGCCAGTTATGGCCATTTTGGCCGAACGGAAGACTCCTTTACTTGGGAGCGAACCGATCGCGCTGAAGCCCTTGCCAGCGAGGTGTAGTCAAAACCGTGACCGCACTACCCATTAGCTTTGAATTTTCAGCACCCAAAACTGAGGCTGCCGCAAGTGGCCTACGACGCGCCCATAACCGACTCAAACGATTTGACCATGAGTTCGTCAGCGTAACCTATGGCGCGGGCGGCTCGACCCGAGACGGAACCAAAAAAACTGTTCTTGCGCTGAACGAAGATGGCGTCCATGTCGCGCCCCACTTGTCTTTTGGCGGCGACAACTCTGAGGCCATCGAAGAACTTCTAACAACCTATAAAAATTCAGGTATCCGACGCATTGTCGCGCTGCGGGGCGATCGACAATCCGGGATTGGGTCGCTGAAGTTAATCCACGCAAGCGAGTTAATTCGGTTTATTCGAGCAAAAACCAGCGACTGGTTCCATATTGAAGTGGCGGCGTATCCTGAGATTCACCCCGAATCCAAATCTGTCAGGACCGAAATCGCTTTTTTTAAAGAAAAAGTGGATGCGG